>PPYE01585125.1_pt1 | contig 28583 bp, 37 predicted proteins | sample 1559881 | NCBI WGS metagenome assembly PPYE01 (sample SAMN08240022, study PRJNA423297) | Human gut metagenome, whole genome shotgun sequencing project. | reverse complement strand
CTTGACCTGAGCACGGAAGTGCAAACGGCGGGTAAGAAAAAGGTTTTTGAGTTTTGTATATGCGGTTTTGAAGGTACATTTCAGAAAATTGTTTTTTTTGAAAAAAAGTCTTGAAAGAAAATCTATTTTATGTATAATAATAGATAGAATAGAGGGGATTAGTTCAATGGTAGAGCACCGGTCTCCAAAACCGTCGATGGGGGTTCGAATCCCTCATCCCCTGTTAAGAAAGCCTTATAAATAGGGGCTTTTTTCAGTTTAGAGACGAAAAGGGAATCAAAAAGGTAATCAGAACATCTGTTTTCCGGAAATAAGCAAGAAAGGAGAAGTTCTTGCGCATATGATAGAATAAGTAGCAATATAAGAGTAAGGAGTCGCTTATTTTTATATTACTGCTTATTTTTTTGTCTGTAAATCAATACATAAAACAGAACATACATTCGAGAAAGGGTAAATATTATGAGGACTATAACATATGAAAATCACGACGCGTACTTACTTTATCAAGCAGTATCCGAATATTTTCCTGATGTCCATGGTGAGATAACAGTGCGATATGCCCAATACTTGTATTACAAAATTCATCCAGAAGAGAGACCTATCACATATAAGAAATATAAGACTGCATGAAATTGTATAAAAGGAGAAAGTACACATGTTTTATACATATACGCTGAATTATGAGGAGGAAATAAAGAATCGACCAATACCTGAAAATGCAGTAAATGTGTTGGCTGCATTAAAAAAAAACGGTGAGATCAAACCTTTACGAATACGTCTTTCTTTCAATGGGATAAATTCTGAGGAGAATATCGATAAAATATATGCCACAGAATATTATAAAGGATATATTATTTACCGTTGTCGTGTCGTGCATAAAAACACGTATATGCATATCTTCCGGACTTGTCTCTCAACTTTTCTTTTAATTCATCGTGTAATTCGATTTTTTCATTTTCCAGTTTTTCAGCATAACGCTCTTTATTTTTCGGAGTGGACCAATAGCAATATTTAAATATCATCATGATTCCGGGGATGATACCGGCGCCCGCAAAACAGAAAAATAAACCATCTAATTTTGTATCAGTCAATAATGCGGTGCCCAGAAAAACGATTCCTGTGAATATTTTGCGTCAGCGACACCACCAGTACGCTTTTGAGCTCCACCAATACGGCCAAGAGCTCCACCTTGATTTCACCATGCCAAAGAATACTCAAAGTGGTGCTTCTGTGTCAATGACAGGGGCTATCGCCTGCGCTAAGTGCCCCCGATAATTCGGATGGCCTCTGCGTGTCCAGTCCACCTGTAAAAAATCATAGGCATATCGCGTGCCGAAACGGTTTGTGCCGTGGCTGGGGACCCGGGTTCCGGGGGTATTGGGAGACATCCATTCACCCCTCAGGGGAAAATCAACAATGACAGGCGTATTCACATCACTCATTTTGCACCTAACATTAGATTGCAGAGTTTTAGGCAGCATACTAAACAGTTTCCGATGTATAAAATATCTTGCGCAGTTCTGCAAAGTAATGATTCAGTCTGCGTATGAAAGCGTCACTGTCTATATGAGCCATTTCCATGCTTCGGATCTCTTTCAGTATCTCATTCGTAAAGCCGATATTGGACCAGAAGATAAACTGCTTGCAGGTTTCAATATCTAATCCTTTTCTAAATCTGGTTTCATCTATATTGTCAAATAATTTTGGATAGCAGTCGGCCGGCCTGTCAGTGTCGGAATCCTCTGTGTATGAGAGTTTGCTAAACTCTAAAATCCAGGGATATTTTTCGGATAATTTAAGCTGCAGGAGATAGGACTGCTGCAGTCTGACAAAGATATCCTTTTCATCAAAATTCATCTGTTCCCAATACTCTTTTTTTATCAGATCGGAAAAATAATCATGTACAATAAGATAGAGTTCCTGTTTGCTGTTCACATAGTGAAACATGAGCGCTTTGGATATTCCGGCTTCTTTTGCAATGATATTTGTGGATGCCTTGTCATAGCCCTGCGATGAAAATTCTTTTAGCGCGGCATTTAACACAGCATCTCTTCTTTGAGGCTCCATGTCTAATAGTTTTGTGGGCATGATAAACTCCTTCCTGCTATTTACCTATCAGGTCAATATCTATTATAACTTTATTTACCTAAAAGATCAACGATTTCTTCTGTTATTATTTTGATCTTACATATGGTATTTGCAAGCAGGACAGTCACGGCTAAGTTCGGCGGGAATGTTAATGGATACGGGTCGTAATGGCATGCTTGTGTTTTGGAGATCTTGTTTTACCGGTTGTTTCCGAGGGATAAAAAAGGTATAATAGTTTTAAGGTTACATGTGGGAATCACAGAAAGGGAGCCTCCTATGTTTGGTTTGAGCAAATCTGCAAAGTTTAGAAAGAATTTCGATAAAAATGGAATCAATACAGTTGGGGAAGTTACATAGATTGGCGATAAGCTTATGAATCAGTTTTTTGCGGTACAGTTTGGTGATAAATGGGAGAAAAAGCCTCCTGCCATAACCGTGAAATTTGGGAGGCTGCAGGGGGAAGAGGCTTTTATGCAGTGCCGGGTCGCAGACTGCACCTGTAAGGTAGGAGAGCGGGGCAATGTGAGATACATAAAAACAGAAAAAGGATATTGCGGGTATATCCTGCGCTGACAAAAAAGGAGACAGTTTATGAAAAAGTATGAATACAAATTTATTGAGATTCCCCTTGTTCCGGTTAAGAAGGAAAAGGCAAAAACCGTACGCGGTGAGATGCCGCCGGTTCCCTTTGAAGCCTGCAGGGAGGCAATCGTCCGGGAAGCAGCCGATGGCTGGCGCTTAAAACAGATATTGGAACCAAAAGTAAGCATCATAAGAATCACAGATGTAAGTGAGCCCTCCGGCCGTTTGAGAGAAACGGGCCGGAGGGCTCACTTAAGTTTTTACTCGTTTGTTAAACTAGAGAGAACTTCATCCAGTGATTTGCCTGATTCCACTACTGCTTTATATAAAGCCTCTTTTTTGTCTTCCGTGATTTTCTGTTCGATTTCTTTTTTCCTGCGGCGTAATTCTTTTAATTTTTCTTCATATGTGGCGATTTCCCCGATAACTGCCTGCAGTTGTTCGTCCAGTGTCCTTGTCTCTTTTTTGCGTCCTCTCGCCATTTTGTAATCCTCCTCATACATAAAATAAATTCATTTAATAGTATAACATTTAAAATAGGGAATTTCCACTATTTTATCCTTAATATTCTGAAATGTTTTGTCATAGGGGGTATAGGTAATCGCCATAAACGGAACACTTTTTTGTGTATTAAGAGAACTGGTGGTGCCGGGGAGTTATCACGGGATGGATACTAACCCAATCGGCCCTTGGGCTTTCTGCATGAGTATTTTTGATCTTCGTCCCAACACGGGGTATGCCTGCAATACTGCTGCCCAGGCAGCAGGCTGTGAAGCTGTTCCAGTATCTGGCATTTCTTAAAATCCCCTGTGATCTCTTTTATGATGCTGTAATCGCCATACAGTTCAAAATCCCGGTATGTGTTTTTTATCACAAGGCGGTTCAGGTATTTTTGGTTCAGCTCCATGCGTCGGCTGCCTGCTGGCCAAGGGAATATATGGCTTTCATGGGCATCATAAGTAAAGTATTTTACGGAGACATCTTCGCTGATTCCAGGGAGATGATCATTATAATGCTGGTAATAGTGCTGTTTCAGCAGCAGTGCAATTCGGTATCCCATAAGTTTTCCCCTTTAATATATAACAATAGTAAATCAGCCGGGCATATTTCTATTGTTTTGTTACAAAGCGATCATAAATATACCGGTTGGCCTCAATCTCCTGGCTGTCGTCGAGAGGGGCAAGCTCTGCCTTTCCGTATTTGCGCTCCAGAGCGTTTGCAATGAGGTAATCGCAGATATGCGGGTTTTTGGGAAGGAGGGGGCCATGGAGATAGGTGCCCATTACATTTTTGTAGAGCACGCCTTCGGCATTGTCTTCCCCGTTATTTCCGTTTCCGTAGAGGACTTTTCCGAAGGGTTCATTGTCTCCGATATAGGTGCGGCCTCCGTGGTTTTCAAAGCCGACGATGGGAAGGCTGAATTTATGGTTTTCCAGCACGATATTGTCAATCAGACGGGGGCTGCCCTGCTCTGTATACAGGTCAACAAGGGAAAGACCCTCAATGCGCCCGTCATCCGTGTCGTAATAATGGCCCAGAAGCTGATAGCCGCCGCAGACAGCGATCACTACGCCGTTGTCCTCCACATAGTCTTTGAAATCTTTCTGAATGCTGCGGAGTCTGTCGCAGACCAGCATCTGCTCCCTGTCGGAGCCGCCGCCCAGAAGCACAATGTCAAGGGCGGAAAAATCAATGTTGTCCTCAAGCTGGAATTCCACAGTTTCTGCCTCGATGCCTCTCCACTGGCAGCGTTTCATCATGCACTGGATATTTCCCCTGTCCCCGTACAGATTCAGGAGGTCCGGATATAAATGCCCGATTGTGATTTTCATGATTTTCTGCCCTCCATTTTCTTCAGTATGTTGTGAGTGGTATAAAGGCCGGTATAGTTTACAAGCAAGTACAGGTTTTTAGTTCCGTTTTTGAGTTTTGAGAGGATGGCCTTTTCAATATCCGGTTCCAGGGTGGACGGGATGTCCACGTATTTCAGACGCAGGCGCATATCCTGGCAGCGGATGCCGCTTACGGTAATGGAGGCGGCATTGGCGTCCTTCAGCCTGTCAAAATCCACATCCCAGAGCCAGGATACATCTGTGCCGTCCTGACTGTTGTCATTGATCAGGATGATGATATCTTTTGGAGCCGTGTCTGTCATGACCGCACCGATATTCTGGTTAAATCCTGCCGGGTTTTTAGCCAGGTTGAGCATGACCCTGGTGCCATCAATCTCAAAGAGTTCGTTTCTTCCGAACTGGGGCGTGTAGTCTCCCAGGATCCGGTTGAAGCTGTCAAGAGGGATATCCGCCAGGGAGGCGGCTCCGTAAACGGCCAATATATTATAAATATTGTAGAAACCGCGGTAATTTGCTTTCACATGAAAATCACCCACATCAAAGGACAGACCGTCTGACATATCAATATGGCTGCCGTCAAACTGGGGCACAGGGCGGGCAAACCCGCATTTGGGACAGTGATAATCTCCAAGCTGGCTGTAGTGATAGAAGTTGTATTTTATCTTTTCCCCGCAGCGTTTGCAGAAGCGGCCTTCCCGAATCTCCCTGGAGTCCCGTTCCTGATATACCTGCTCACTGATGCCGTAGGTGGTGTACGCATTGTCATTGTCCATGGCAAGGAAGGTGGATAAGGAGTCATCCGCATTGACCAGAAGCTTCATGTCCGGCGCCATCTTCATGGCCCGGGACAGGAGATTCATGGTAGTGTCAATCTCCCCGTACCGGTCAAGCTGGTCACGGAACAGATTGGTGAGTACCATATAGTCAGGTTTGAAATGAGGAAATACACGGACTGTGGATGCCTCGTCAATCTCAATACAGGCGTAATCCGCCCGCAGATGTCCGTTTGCCCGGGCATTCAGGACAAAGGCGGAGACGACTCCGTTCAGCATGTTGGAGCCGGTGCGGTTGCAGACAACGCTGCAGTTATTTGCTTCCAGAACAGAGGCTAAAAGGTTGTTAGTGGTAGTTTTGCCGTTGGTGCCGCAGACAACGAAAATGTCTTTTTTGACCTCAGACGCCAGTTCTTTTAAAATTGGGGGATAGATGGACAGCGCTATCTTACCGGCCAGAGTCACACCCTGCCTGCCGGTGATCTGGCAGGCTGTCTTTATGAGCTTGGCGCTCCATACAGCGAAAAGTCTTCTTATATTCATATACAAAAGTTCCTTTGTTTTTATTTGCGGTTTATCGAGCCGCATTCAGGGTTTCCAGATTCTCCATTTATTATACATAAAGTGAGGAAAGAGTACAAGCAGCATTCTGAATTGAGAAAAAAATCCCCGGCCTTTTTCGGCCGGGGCGGGACTAATCTTCCAACAGCCCCATTTCTTTTGCTTTTTTAATGATGTTTTCCAGTATCTTATCTTCGTACCTGTCACAGATTTCGATGAATTGTTTTTTGTCGTATTCTGATGAATACTTTGGCTCCTCATGATTTGTCATAAAATATTCCCCCATTCCATTCTTTTGTTTTAAATATACTCAATATTTTGAGTGTAGTCAAGAGATTGAGTATGATACTATTCAATAAATACACTGGATAGGAGGAGGGATTATGATAAGCTACAAACCATTTTATGAGACACTGTTCAGAAGAAACTTCACAGAGTATCAACTAATCCATAATCATGGTGTATCAGCGAATACCTTACACAGAATTAAGAAAGGTGAGGCCATAACCACAAAGACGATTGATACACTGTGTGATATCCTCAATTGTGAGGTACAGGATATTATACTTCATATATGAGGAGCGGCAGCAAAATGGGGGGAGAGAAAAAAGAGAAACACAGCTTTTACAGTGTGTTTCTCTTTTTTGTTATCTTACCAGCATATAAGCGGCTGCAGCCAGTATTACCTGGATGATCAGGAAGCGGACCACTACTTGTGTATCTGACCAGCCGCATTTTTTCCTTACGTAGTCATGAATGGGAGTTCTTGTATTTTTCAGGATAGAGATTTTCAGAAATCTCTTCAGAAATACTTTTGCAAGACCCAGGCCGCCGTCAATGATCAGTACGCCTGCCAGCAGAAGGTAAATAACCGGGTGCTGGGATTTGATGGCGATCACTGCAATATAAAAACCAAGGGCCCTGGAACCGGCATCTCCCATGAGCATGCTGCTGGGCGAGGAATTAAAATACAGGTATGCCAGCAGAACTGCGGCAAAAAGGAAGTTGGCGATTACATAAGTCCCGAGAGTTTCTTTGAAGATCAGGCCAAAGGACAGCATGACAATAACACAGAGGCTGGCACACAGCCCGTCCACACCATCGGTACAGTTTGTCACATTGATGGAAACCCAGAAGAGGATAATGCCCAGTATGACATAGACAGCTTTGGGGATTTCCAGCTCGGTGAAGCCAAGGGAGATGGTGGTGCTGTTGAAATTCAGGAAAGTGAAGACAGCTACGGCTGATATGATGAGGTCGATCAGTCCCTTTTTGTATTCGTTCCATGGTGTCTCGGCGGCATCATCCAGATAACCGCTGAGCATAATGCAAAAAAGCAGTATAGCATAGACAATGTACTCTTTGCTGAGAGGCATAAAAAGTACGGTGCCGATAATAAAGCAGATGACAAAGGTCAGTCCAACGCCTCTCGTTTTTCCTTTTGAGAGTGCGCCGTTTAGGGCAAAATCACGCCCCTGGTCACTGGGGAGAAAGGAAAACGGGTGCTTCAGTGCAAAAAATGTGATGAGAAAGGTAAGGATGATCCCCAGCATCACAATCTGTTTGGTGTCTAAATATTGATTCAGTAAATGGTACATAAGATTTCTTTTGCTTTACAGCAATCCTCCTTCTTTGTTTTAAAACACTTTTAGTATACCACATCCGGAAATGAGGGGAAACAAAAAATTTAACATAGTATGTAGACCCGGAAAAGGCCAAAAAACCGGCTGTGCGCTGCAAGTCATTCTGCGCGTCACAGCCGGCTTGGAGAGCAGCGCATCTCAGGGGCGGAACATGGATTCCACATATTCCCGCATTTCGTGGCGGGAATTTACCTGTCTTGCCTTGTCTACCAGAGGCTTCTGTTCCGACTTGGAAAGTCTGGCAAAATGGTTCAGGATATCTGAATGCATGGCCAGTTCCATGGTGAAGCCGATGGGAAGTTCTTCGTTGTCAATCATTTCAGGTCACCTCGCTTCCTGTCAGCCTTCTCCGCCGGGGCCGTCTTTGCGCGGCACTTCGTCGGGGATCACGTCAGTGGCGTCAGACTCCCTGGGAAGGTCGATTTCAGGAATATTTCCGTCATCATAGTCGTTTCTGTAAGGTTTTTCTTTTAACATGGCAGTTTCCTCACTTTTTTTACTTGTGTTGGGAGGCAGCAATGTTGACTGCGCTGCAGAATTAGTATGCGGAAAAAAATTTTTTCTATGCAGAGTGTCACCTTTTGTCGTTTTCGTACGTCTAATATATGGTTGGTTCATTCCCAGCAGAATTCTGTGACAGGATAGAATATGAAGAAAAATTTTCACATACACTAAAAAGAATAGAAAGTATGACAAAAGCTTTAAATTTTTTTAAGGATTGATTTATATTTATCCGGCTGTAGAATTTTGTGTTATAATAGACAAGTATTCGCGCTTATGTCGAATACTGGCGGCTGCGGCACGGAAAATCAGGTGAAAATAGCTGCAGGCCGGACAGAAATGTAATATCGGGGAGCAAATTAAATGAAGAAAAAAACACAGCAAAAGAAGATGCAGCAGGCAGAGAAAAAGGCAGAAGCTGCTGTCCGTCAAGGGGAGAAAAAGCAGACACAGCCTAGGTCAGAGATGGAAGCGAAAATCGACTCTGCCATGGAGAAGATTATCCAGGATACCATAGGAAACCAGGAGGAAGCGGCTGCTTACCGGGAACCGGATAAAAAAGCTGAGAAAAAGCAGAAAAAGGCAGCTAAGAAAGAGATAAGGACTGAGAAAAAGAAGGGTAAAAAGACCGGAATAAAAATTGTACTGGGCATCACAGGAGCTGTCATCATACTGGCAGCAGCCGGCTATGGCGCAGGTGCTTACTATTATAAAGATAAATTCTTCAAGGGAACGACCATCAACCATATAGCCTGCGAAAATATGACCGTGGAGCAGGCAGAAGACCTGATCCGGAAAAAAGTGGAGGATTATTCCATCCGGGTGCAGTTCAGGAATGACCAGACAAGAGAGATCAAAGGCCAGGATATCAGCTATGCCTATGTCAGTGACGGAAGTGTGCAGAAGCTTGTGGATGACCAGAACCCATTTACCTGGATCAAGGGATATTTCAGAGGAACGGACTATGAGACCGCGGAAAACATACAGTATGACAAGGAGGCCTTAAGGGCGCAGCTTCAGTCCTTTGACTGTATGCAGGCGGCCGGTATGGAGGCTCCCACGGATGCGTACATTGATTTCCGGGAAAATCAATTCGTCATTGTGGATGAGACGGCAGGGACCACTGTGCAGGAGGATGTTATGTTCTCTGCCCTGGAAACAGCAGTGGCAGGCAGTCAGGAATCCGTCTCCGCTGAGGAGGCAGGCGCCTATGCGGCTCCGGCTGTCACAAAGGAGAACCCCACGCTGCTCCATCAGAGGGATGTGTGGAATTCCTGTGCGGCGGTGACAATTACTTACACCTTCGGAGACAAAACGGAAGTGTTGGATGGCATGACCGTGAAAGACTGGATGACGTACGATGAGAACGGAAATTATGTGGAGGACCCGGCAACCCTGGAGGCCAGAGTGACGGAATTTGTGGCCTGGCTGGCTGAGAATTATGACACAGTGGGCAGAGACAGGACTATCACGAGCACTGCCACAGGGGAACCGATCACGGTCTCCGGCGGCAATTACGGTTTCCAGATCAACCAGTTAAAGGAAAAGGCACAGCTTTTGGAGGATATAGCAAACCATGTGGTGACGGTCCGTGAGCCTGTATACTCCAAGGCAGGCGTGACCTACGGGGATAATGATATCGGAGGCACCTATGTGGAGATTGACCTGACAAGCCAGCACCTGTGGTTCTACAGGGACGGCGCGCTTTTGATGGATACTGACTTTGTGTCCGGTACTTATGTCATGAGGGACAGAAGAACACCGGGAGGTGTGTATTCTCTCATGTATAAACAGACAAACCAGGTGCTTAGGGGACGTAAACTGGAGGACGGCACCTATGAGTATGAGCAGCCCGTAAAATACTGGATGCCCTTTAACGGCGGTATCGGCCTGCATGACGCCAACTGGAGATACAGCTTTGGCGGTTCCATCTACCGGACCAGCGGTTCCCATGGCTGTATCAATCTGCCGACCTCGGCGGCGGCAACCATATATGAAAATATAGAAGCCGGCTGTCCTGTGGTATGTTTTTACAGGGAATAGGGAAGAAATTAAGTCTTGCAGGGCACAGAGGATTGTGCTAAGATATAAGAAGAGACAGGAGACAAGAGGATAAAGCCGTATCACGGCTTTATTGTCTTGTCTTTTTAGAATCAAATGGTTTACTAGTTTACAGTACAGAAATGGAGCGTCTCATGAAACAACAGGAAATTCTGGAACAATTTGAAGACTGCCCTGTGGTGGCAGCCATTAAGGATGAACAGGGACTGAAGCAGTGCCTGGAGTCAGAGATTGGAATCGTCTTTGTGCTCTATGGGGATATCTGTAATATCGGAGATATTGTAGAGCGTCTGAAAAAGGGCGGCAAGACGGTTCTGGTACATATTGACCTCATCGGAGGTCTGAGCAGCCGGGAGGTTGCCGTGGATTTTTTGAAGAATACCACAGAGGCCGACGGTGTGATCTCCACCAAGCCGGGAATCATCAAACAGGCAAGGGAACTGGGGCTGTTCGCAGTCATGCGTTTTTTTGTCATTGATTCCATTGCTTTTGAGAGTATCAGAAGACAGACGGAGAGTGTGCACCCGGATATGATCGAGGTGCTGCCGGGGGTTATGCCGAAGATCATTGCAAAAATCTGCACGCACAGCAGAACACCTGTCATAGCAGGGGGACTGATCGCAGATAAGGAGGATATCGTGGCAGCGCTCAGTGCAGGAGCCGTATCCATATCCACCACCAACCAGAAGGTCTGGTTTATGTAAAAACATAGATATAACGCTGGAGAACAGAGACAAAGCGGAGGACACATGTAAGAAGCATGTGTATTCGTTTTGTCTCTTTTTATTTTTTATGGAAAACAGGAGGAATGAAGAGATGAAGTATGATGTGGTGATTATCGGCGCAGGTGTTGTGGGAAGCGCTGTGGCAAGGGAACTGTCCAGATATGATTTAAAGACAGCCGTCCTGGAACGGGAGGAGGATGTGTGCTGCGGAACCTCCAAAGCCAACAGTGCCATTGTGCATGCCGGTTTTGACGCTGAGCCCGGTTCCATGAAGGCCAGGATGAATGTAAGGGGAAGTAAAATGATGGAGGCTCTGTCAAAGGAACTGGATTTTCCATATAAGAAAAACGGTTCTCTGGTCCTGTGTTTCCATGAAACGGACATTCCGAAGCTGGAGGCGTTAAAGACGCGGGGAGAAGAAAACGGCGTGGAGGGTCTCAGGATCGTGACGGGAGAGGAGATCCATAAATTGGAGCCGAACATTTCCCATGATGTGAAAGCCCTGTTATATGCGCCCACCGGCGGTATTGTATGTCCGTTCAAGCTGACCATTGCCCTGGCGGAGAATGCCAGTGTGAACGGTGTGGATTTCTTTTTGAACACAGAGGTTAAGGCAGTCAGAAAGCTTGAAAAGGGCGGTTATGAGATCGAGACTGACCGGGAATGTTATGAGACAGCCTGTGTCGTCAACGCGGCAGGCGTGTACGCGGATGTTTTCAACAATATGGTAAGCAAGAGGAAGCTTTCCATCACCCCAAGAAAGGGAGAATACTGCCTGCTGGATAAAAAGGCCGGAAATTTTGTGTCACATACCGTATTCCAGCTCCCCACCAAGATGGGAAAAGGTGTCCTTATCACCCCGACAGTTCACGGCAACCTTCTCGTAGGTCCTACTGCGGATGACATTGAGGACAAAGAGGGAATCCAGACAACAGCCCGGGGACTGGGAAAAGTGGCATCCCTGGCACGTGTCAGTGCCGCGGATGTGCCCCTGCATATGGTGATCACCTCCTTTGCAGGACTACGGGCCACGGAAAAAGACGAGGATTTCGTACTGGGTGAGGCAGAGGACGCGGAGGGATTTTTCAATGCAGCGGGCATTGAGTCACCGGGTCTGTCAAGTGCCCCGGCCATAGGGGAATATCTGGCGGAGCTTGCGGCAGAGCGTCTGCAGGCCAAAAAGAAAGAGAATTTCATCAGCACCAGAGAGGATATCCCCAATGTGGCACAGGCATCCCCGGAGGAGATTGCAGAGCTGATCAAAAAAGACCCGGCTTACGGCAATGTGATCTGCCGCTGTGAGACTGTGACAGAGGGCGAGATCATAAATGCCATCAGGCGGCCTCTGGGCGCCAGGTCCTTAGACGGTGTAAAGCGAAGGACAAGAGCGGGAATGGGCAGATGCCAGTCCGGCTTCTGTGCGCCCAGAACCATGGAGATCCTGGCAAGGGAGCTGCACATGGACCCACTGGAGCTGACCAAGGCGGGAAAAGGCTCAAAGCTTCTGACCGGCGTGATCAAAGAGGACGAAACGGGAATTACAGAGACATTCTAAACGGGGAAAGAGAGGAAGAATCATGCAGTATGATCTGATTATAATAGGCGGAGGCCCTGCAGGCCTTGCAGCCGCTGTATCTGCCAAAAAAGAAGGGGTGGAGAACATCCTGATATTAGAGCGTGACAGAGAACTGGGAGGCATATTGAACCAGTGTATCCACAATGGTTTCGGTCTTCATACCTTTAAGGAGGAGCTGACAGGGCCGGAATATGCCTGGCGTTTCATTCAGCAGGTGGAGGAGCTTCAGATTCCTTATAAGCTGCACACCATGGTGCTGGATATCCGGGATGGGGAAAACGGCAAAACAGTCATGGCTATGAACCGGGAGGATGGTCTTATGATGCTTACGGCCCGCGCTGTTATCTTAGCCATGGGCTGCAGGGAAAGGCCAAGAGGTGCCCTGAACATTCCGGGATACCGGCCGGCAGGCATATACACTGCAGGAACTGCGCAGAGACTGGTAAACATGGAGGGATATATGCCGGGCAGGGAAGTTGTGATCCTGGGTTCCGGTGATATCGGTCTGATCATGGCCAGAAGAATGACTCTGGAGGGAGCCAAAGTAAAAGTGGTGGCAGAGCTGATGCCCTTCTCCGGCGGTCTTCAGAGAAATATCGTACAGTGTCTGGATGACTTTGACATCCCCTTAAAACTCAGCCATACGGTGATCGACATTCAGGGAAAAGAAAGGGTGACGGGAATCACATTGGCAGAAGTGGATGAGAACAGAAAGCCGATTCCGGGAACAGAGGAATTTTACGCCTGCGACACTCTGCTTTTGTCCTGCGGCCTGATTCCGGAAAATGAACTGTCAGGAAAAATCGGTGTGGAACTGTCCCGCATCACCTCAGGTCCAGTGGTGAATGAAAGTCTGGAGACAAATGTGCCCGGTGTATTCGCCTGCGGCAATGTACTCCATGTACATGACCTGGTGGACTATGTGTCCGAGGAGGCGGCAAGGGCAGGCGCCTGCGCGGCAGCGTATATCCGGGGTGAGAAGGAGAAAGAGGATACAAAAGAGATTCCCGTCTTCGCTGTGGACGGTGTGCGCTATACCGTGCCCCAGACAATACGTCCTGCCTGTATGGAGGATACCCTCACACTGCGTTTCCGTGTGGGCGCTGTTTACCGGGACTGTTATGTGAGTGTGTATCTGGGAGACCGGCGGATCTGGCATAAAAAGAAGAGAAAACTGGCACCCGGCGAGATGGAACAGGTTGTCCTGAAAAAATCGGATTTGACAGACCGGGAAAGTTTCGATAAGATTACTGTGAAAGTGGAGGAGGCATAGAGATGGAAACAAGAGAATTGATCTGTATTAACTGTCCTCTGGGATGCAGCCTCACTGTGACCATGGAGAACGGAGCTGTGAAAAAGGTGGAGGGAAACACCTGCAAAAAAGGCGAGGCATATGGAACGAAAGAAGTGACCAATCCCACAAGGATCGTGACCTCCTCTGTCCGTGTGACAGGAGGCACACTTCCCGTAGTGTCTGTCAAGACAGCTTCCGATATTCCAAAAGGAAAGATTTATGACTGCGCGAAAGCTTTAAAAACCGTGGCAGTGAATGCCCCGGTACATATCGGTGACGTGGTACTTAAAAATGTGTGCGGTACCGGTGTGGATATGATCGCCACAAAGAACATTCCGGCGGTATCAAAATAAACAGGTTTTACAAGGAGAAAAAAATGCTGACAGATAAGAACGGTAAAAATGCAGAGAGCTTAAGAGACAAGAAACTGTATCTTCTGGATATGGACGGAACCATCTATAATGAAGATGAGATTTTTGAGGGGACACTGGATTTCCTGGATGAGATTGAGCGAAGGGGCGGACAGTACATATTTATCACCAACAATTCCTCCAAGTCAGTGAACGACTATGTGGATAAAGTGGCAAAGATGGGCATACGGGCCGGATACGAGAACTTCTACACATCCAGCCAGGCGACTGCCATGTACATCCATGAAAATTATCCGGGCCAGGTGGTCTACTGTATGGGAACCCGTTCTCTTGTCAAGGAGCTGCGCGAGGCAGGTATTCAGGTGGTTACAGAGGTGGATGACAGAGCATCCATTGTCCTCATCGGATTTGACACGGAAAATACTTCGGAGAAGATCAGGAATACCTGTATCATGCTTGGTAAGGACGTGGTGTATCTGGCTACGAATCCGGACTTTGTATGTCCGGTGAGCTTTGGATATATCCCTGACTGCGGCTCTATGAGCATAATGCTGAAAAATGCCACAGGAAAAGAACCATTTTTTATTGGTAAACCTGAGCCGATTATGGTAAACTGTGTATTAAAGAAGCTGGGAATGAAGGCAGAGGATGCTGTCATCATTGGAGACCGGCTTTACACAGATATCAAAACCGGAGCAAATGCCGGAGTGGATACCATCTGTGTGCTTTCCGGTGAAGCGACTACACAGGACATAGAAGAAGGAGATGTAAAGCCAACCTATGTCTTTGACAGCGTTAAAGAGATTTATGAGGGACTGACAGAAGCATGAGATATAAGAATATCAGGGAAGGGCGCTTTGTAAGCCGCCCCAACCGTTTTATTGCCCGTGTGGAGATCGACGGGCAGGAAGAAATCTGTCACGTAAAAAACACTGGAAGGTGCCGGGAATTGTTAGTTCCCGGTGCCTCTGTTTTTTTGGAGAAAAGTGACAAAAAAGAACGGAAAACAGCGTATGACCTGATCGCTGTGAGAAAAGGGGACCGCCTGATCAACATGGATTCCCAGATTCCCAACCGGGTAGTGGAAGAGTGGCTGCGAAATGGCGGCCTTTTTGGTGAAGGCGCATACATCCGGCCTGAGACAAAATACGGAACTTCCCGTTTTGACCTGTACATAGAACAGGGAGAGCGGAAAATTTTTATGGAAGTAAAAGGCGTGACCCTGGAGGAAGAGGGAATCGTCCGCTTCCCGGACGCGCCTACGGAGCGCGGCATCAAGCATATAAAGGAGCTGTGCCAGTGTATAAAAGACGGCTATGAGGCGTATATTATGTTTGTTATCCAAATGAAGGACGTGAGATATTTCGAGCCGAACAAAAAGACACAGGAGGCGTTTGCCCGGGCACTTTTGGAGGCAGAACAGGCCGGTGTGCATATTCTGGCCTATGATTGTTTTGTGGAACCGGATTCCATCTTTCTGGGGGAACCGGTGGAGGTACAGCTTATATGAAACTGGAAGAGATAATAAAGCCCCTGCTCTCCTGGTATGAGGAGAATAAGCGGGACCTGCCCTGGCGCAGGGAACCGACTCCCTACCATGTGTGGGTTTCTGAGATCATGCTGCAGCAGACTAGGGTGGAGGCTGTAAAGGGATACTATGAGCGTTTCCTTACAGCTCTTCCGCAGATTGAAGACTTGGCTGCCTGCCCGGAAAATAAACTCTTGAAATTGTGGGAGGGTTTGGGCTATTATAATCGTGTGAAAAATATGCAGAAGGCAGCTAAAGAGATTGTTTTGAAGTACGGCGGAGAGCTTCCTGCTGATTATGAGAAGATTCTGGCGCTTCCCGGCATTGGCAGCTACACGGCAGGTGCCATTTCCTCCATTGCCTACGGCATGAAAAAGCCGGCAGTGGACGGCAATGTACTGCGGGTCCTTTCCCGGATCACAGAAAACGGGGAGGATATCCTGACGCAGTCCGTAAAGCGCCGGGTGGAGCAGGAGCTGGAGGCAGTCATGCCCGGGGACAGGCCGGGGGCCTTTAACCAGAGCCTGATGGAGCTGGGGGCTGTGGTGTGTATACCGAACGGTATGGCAAAGTGCCGGGTCTGTCCGGTACAGCATCTGTGCAGTGCCAGAGCTCACGGCACGGTTTTGGAGTATCCGAAAAAGGCAGCGAAAAAGCAGCGCAGGATTGAGGAAAAGACAGTCCTTCTCATACAGAACGGGCAGGAATACGCTGTCTGCAGGCGCCCGGACAAAGGGCTTCTGGCGGGTCTGTATGAATTTCCGAATATGGATGGCTGGCTGACCGAGGAGGAAGTGATCAGGGCGGTTGAGGCGTTAAAGCTCATGCCTCTTCACATAAAAAATGCCGGAGAGGCGAAACATATCTTTTCTCATGTGGAGTGGCATATGAAAGGATATGTGGTCAGAGTAGCCTCCACAGAGAAGAGGGCAGGAAATCTGCTCTTTATTGACAAAAAAGAGTCGAAGGGAAAATACCCGATTCCCTCCGCTTTTTCCGCATATAGAAAATATATTGAGGAGGACTAATAAAATGAAATTATTGTCCGTAACAGTTCCCTGTTATAATTCACAGGCATACATGGAGAAATGCGTGGATTCCCTGCTGGAGGGCGGGGATCAGGTGGAGATTCTGATCGTCGATGACGGGTCCGTGGATGACACGGCGAAGATCGCAGATGATTATGCAGCCAGATTTCCCGGCATTGTAAAGGCCATACACCAGGAGAACGGCGGCCACGGGGAGGCCGTGAACACAGGTCTTAAAAACGCCACAGGAATCTTTTTCAAAGTGGTGGACAGCGACGACTGGGTGAACAAGGAGGCTTATGACGCGATCCTGACAAAGCTTTCAGAGATCGTGGGAGGGCCCCAGACCCTGGATATGATGATCAGCAATTTTGTCTATGAAAAGCAGGGTGCCAGACGGAAGAAAGTCATGCGCTATAAGAAATACCTTCCCCAGGGAAAAATTTTCACCTGGGAGGAGATCAGTAAGATGCCGGTGGGCAAATATATCCTGATGCATTCCGTGATCTACAGGACCGGACTGCTGAGGGAATGCGGCCTGGAGCTGCCGAAACACACCTTTTATGTAGACAACCTGTTTGTCTACCAGCCTCTGCCCTCTGTGAAGACCATGTATTATATGGACGTGAACTTCTACCGGTATTTTATCGGCAGGGAGGACCAGTCAGTACATGAGGATGTGATGATACGCAGGATTGACCAGCAGCTTCTGGTGAACCGTCTCATGATCGATTCCGTGGCCGGCAAGAGGATCAGCGACAAACATCTGCGCCAGTATCTGCTCCGGTATCTGGACATTATCACAGCCGTATCCTCCATCATGCTGATACGCTCCGGTACGGAGGAAAATCTGGAGAAGAAAAAGGATCTGTGGAAATACCTGAGAAACGAAGACATCCATATCTACAGAAAACTTCGCCTGGGTATTCTGGGCAGAAGTGTAAATCTGCCTGGATGGAGCGGAAGGAATATTTCTGTGGCGATCTATAAAGTGGTGCAGAAGTTCTATGGGTTTAACTAAAGGATAAAGGGCAGCGGCATTTGCCGGGGAAGCCATATAAAAAGGACGTTCCAAAAGCGGAACGTCCTTTTTATATGCAGAATTGTGAATTGTTATTTTACAAAAGCAGGCTGTTTCTGTCGTGCCGGATGTTCTTTGTAGAACATCTGGTAGCAGAAGACATTCAGCGCAAATGCCGCCACCACATCCACAAGTGTATGCTGCTTCAGGAATACGGTAGCCATGATGATAAGTATGGTCAGAAGCAGGGTACCGCCCAGAAGGACGGGATGCTTTCTTGCTTTTGCGTTTTTAAACACTGCGGTACAGCAGGCCACGGAATTAAACACATGAATGCTGGGCAGTATATTGGTTGGAGTGTCGATCCGGTATAAATGCCTCACCAGCTCTATGAAGATGCTGTCACCCGTAAGCTTGGGACGCAGGTCCTGTCCGTTGGGGTAAATGTAGGAGATGACGAGAAACAGTGTCATGCCCACTCCAAGGGTAAATATAAGCTGGTAAAATTCCCGCTTGCTGTCATTAAATAATGAGAAGTACAAAACGGTCACTGCGATGTAGGCAAACCACAGCAGATACGGGACGATGAAATATTCACAGAAAGGGATATAGTCATCAATCTTCATATGGATGATATGAGGCCGGACATCGCGCTGTTCCAGATACTGGAAAGCTGTAAGATAAAAGATGCCGTATACCGGGATAATCCAGGTGTGTTTGTATTTTTTCAGCAGATTCACATAATCACCTTCTTTTCGATGCCGGAGCCTTTCTTTGTCCTGCCCATTATAGCACAGGAAAATCAAGATAACAATGGGATTTACAGTAAATTCAGAAAAGCTTCACATCCCATTCACACTCTGAAAAAAACGTCTGTTCATGCCTGTTTTGGCGGAAGAAAGCTGTCAAAAATGACGGAATCAAAACGCTTTTTACAGGTTTCATAGGCTTCCGGCGTGCGCAGTGTCCAGGCAAATACAGGTGTTTTGTACAGATGGCGGTTCAGACAGAAGCTCAGGTTTCGGCTGTCCTTATAGCAGTAGGCAATGAAGTCAGGGCGTCCGATGCAGTTGGTGAGCAGATGCTTGACCAGAAAGCTTAAGACATATCCGCCCTCAGCTACCGGACTTGTCAGGTTGGAGGAGAGCTGTCCTCTCACAACATCCGGCCGGTTGCGGCGGTACCAGAAAAGTGCCAGGGAATTAAAGGATTCGATACAGTAGCTTCCCTGATACCCTTGTAACAGTTTATCCACCAACGCACATGGATATGTATGGTGAGAGTGAAGTTTTATCTCGATCAGCAGGGGAACCCGTCCGTCCACAAGCTTCAGTACGTCCGAGAACAGCGGGATCTTCTCACCGGTATTCTGCAGGGAGAGCTTCTGCAGCTCCTCGTACGTCTTTGTCTCCAGCGGGAGGTCAATGCCGCACATACGGCCCAGTGTGTAGTCATGGAAAACTACGATCTTGTTGTCCTTAGTCACCTGGACATCCAGCTCAATGGGATATCCGCACAGAACTGCCCGTTCAAATGCCGGCATGGAATTTTCCGGGATGCCCTCCCCGGGGTCGAACAGGCCCCGATGGGCAAAAAGCCTGTGCATAAAGGCGCGCGTCTGCGATTTTCTTGTAAAACGCGGCATGATACAGTAAAAGTAAAGTAAAAAACCGAGCAGTACAATGGCAGCGGTTATCAGCAGTAATTTCATAAGTTAAACCTTCTTTCAACTATCCGGTGATGACTGAGATCTGTTCCCGGGCTGTCGTTAGGGAAAGAGAGTCCCTGAATCCAAAGGATTCCCCGTCACAGTGTACAGGGAGAGGACGCCGGCTGATGATCTCCACCACATGCCCCTTTTGTATTTCTATGCCGCGGAACCATATATGTTTCCCGATAAAGGCAGTGGGCAGCATGGTGATGATCTTTAACTTGGAGAGTTTCCCGGCTACACAGATATGTATATTTCCGTCTGCGTGATCCGCGTCCGGACAGAATTTGCATCCTCCGCCCTCATATTTCAGATTCATGCCCGCCACGAAAAAGCAGCGGGGAAAACGGCAGATCCTCTGCCTGTCCAGCCGGATATCCACACGGCAGGGGCGGTAGAGAAATAATTGTTTCAGGGCAATGGCCGCGTAGGTGAGCTTGCCCAGATGGTATTTGTTCAGAAAATCCTTGAGGCCGGAATTCAGCGCCTCGTGGCAGATGGAGGCATCAAAACCAATGCCTGCACTGATGAGGAAATACCGCTTCTCCCCGTTCGACTGCGCGATTCCAATGTCCATCTTCTCTATGTCTGCCGGGGCCAGGATCTGTTCCACGGCTTTTTCGGTGTCTTTGGTAAGCCCAAGGCCTCTGGCAAAGTCATTGCCGGAGCCGGTGGGGATATAGCCCAGGGTAATGTGGGTGTACACGGTTTTCACAAGCCCGTTCACCACCTCATTCACGGTGCCGTCACCGCCCACAACAACCAGGGTGCAGGGTATGGAAAGGGCAGCGATCTGGTGTGCCAGCTCAGCAGCATGTCCCTGCTTCTGGGTAAAATAGGCCTCATATTCCAGATTTCCCTCATCCAGACGTTTTTTTACACGGTCCCAGATCTCCTGTCCTTTGCCGGAACGGGAGCGGGGATTGATGATAAAATAGTACATATGCTTCTCCTTCTTTGCCATTATTGTAGCAGTTTCCCGTTGTGAGGACAAGTAAAATATGTTATGATAAAAAAACAGTGAGCTGAAAGGAGTTAAGATACATGGACAATGAATTTGTAACTTTTACAATAGGTAAGAAAAAACATATTGCGCTGATCGCCCATGACAATGAAAAACCGAAACTCATCGAATGGTGCAAAGAGAATTATGATATACTGAAAAACCACAGCCTTTACGGAACCGGCACCACAGCCAGACTGATCGCGGACAAAGCAGGGCTTCGTATCAAGGGATACAACAGCGGCCCTCTGGGCGGTGACCAGCAGATCGGCGCCAAAATCGTGGAAGGTGTTATTGATTTTGTGGTGTTTTTCTCAGACCCTCTGACGGCGCAGCCCCATGATCCGGATGTGAAAGCCCTTATGCGTATCGCACAGGTATATGATATTCCCATGGCTATCAACAAGGCTACAGCGGATTTCATGATACATTCCCAGTTTATGGACGCAGAATATGACCATGAAGTGATCAACTTTAAAAAGAATGTGGAGAGACGTGCGGATTCCATGTAGGGATACGTGTTCACTCTATAAAAACAGAAAAGATGTCTTCCTGCCGTAAAGCAGAAGACATCTTTTTCTTTGTTATCTCAGGTAGTGATCCAGGTGCTGTATCCTGCCCGCCGCAGGGTCTGCTCCATCCTGACGGCATTTGCCAGATACTGATAAGCGCCAACCTGCACTTTATAAAAGCCGTCCTCACTTAAAATGTATGCCGGAAATCCCTGGTCCTGCAGTTCATAGAGCAGGTTATCGGCGTATTGTTTTTCCCGGAACATGCCCACCTGTACCCGGTAAAGCACGGGCTCCCCTGCAGGCGGCTTCTCCACCTCTTCCTCCTCCAGTGTTCCCAGGATCGCGTAGGCGATGCTCTGGGCGATCTCATCAAATTTCTCGTCAAACAAAGCGTTGTCCGCGTCGTTGTTGATAAAGCCAACTTCAACCAGTACCGCGGGCATCTGTGTGCGGCGAAGGACTACCAGACCGGGCCTTGCCCTTACGCCCAGGTTCTTAAAGCCAAGTTCCCCCAAGGCTCCATTGATATTTTCCGCCATGTCAACCTTTCGTCCCGACAGGTCATAGACCAGGGATTCCACGCCGGAATACTGGTTGGGCTGAGGACTGGAGTTCCGGTGGAAGGAAATGAACCAGTCTGCCCCGGTCTGATTTGCGATGCGGGCTTTCTCAAATGGTGTCTGATATACATCGGTGGTGCGGGTGTACACCACATCCACCCCGTTCTGGGAGAGAATCCGGCCTACTGCCAGGGCCAGGCGGAGATTGTCATCTTTCTCCTGTCTGCCCTTATAGACAGCGCCGGGATCCGTTCCCCCATGCCCGGCGTCTATTACAACTTTATATGCCAAATGGTGACTCCTTGAATCGCTTTATGATTATTATATGCGCTGCCTCTGATTTTGTGCCCTGCACAGACGGCGGAATTTGAAAATCAGGGGCAGGATCATCAGGCACCAGATGATTGGCTCTGCAATGATGATCCCCATATACTGCAGAATGGGGGTCAGAAACAGGGCAATGAGCACCTTGCCTGCAAGCTCAATGAAGCTGGATATGACAGGGGTGATATGGTCCCCGATGGCCTGCAGGGCGTTTCTTAAGATATTGATTCCGCAGGCTACAAAGTACAGCAGAGAATTTATACGCAGATATTTGGATGCGTTCTCTATGACCGCCGGACTGCTGCTTCCTGTGACCAGATGGATCAGGAAGGGGGCGGCTGTGTAGCTTAAGAGGATGATGATAAAGGTCCATCCCCATGTGATGAACAGTGCCTGCCGGATACCGATCTTCACCCGGTCAAACTTTCCGGCGCCGAAGTTCTGTCCGCAGAAGGTAGCCATGGTCACGCCCATGACGGAGATGGGCAGGAAATAAAACTCGCAGATTTTTCTGGCAGCGGTATGGGCCACAATGATCTCCGTGCCGAAGGTGTTGATGGCACACTGAAGAGCCAGGGTACCGAAAAATACCAGGGACATCATAAGAGCCATGGACATGCCGGAGGAGTAAAGGACTTTAACCATGGTTCGGCTCAGCCTGAAGTCCCCGGGCTTCAGCCGGAAAATGGGATAGCGCCTCCACATGTACACAAAACTCAGCACAACGGATACGCTCTGGGCCAGGACCGTTGCCAGGGCAGCGCCTCTCACCCCCATATGAAACTGCAGGATAAATAAAAGGTCAAGCCCCACATTCAGAAGGGCAGCACAGACCAGGAACAGAAGCGGCGCTACGGTATCCCCCACTGCCCGCATGATCCCGGCCAGGGCGTTGTAGAGCATGGTGATGAGCATACCCATCAAAATGATTTTTATGTACCCGGATGCCTCTGAGAGGAGCTGGTCTGGGACCTGCAGCAGGGACAAGAAGCCATTGAGCCCCAAAAGGGACACCACAGTCAGTACCACTGTGGTCAGAAATCCCAGTAGAAAGGTTCCCGCAGCCGCTTTTCTCAGCCGCTCTTTCTTGTCAGCCCCGAAGCTCTGGGAGACAATGATGGAAAAGCCGTTGGTCAGGCCCTGCAGAAAGCCGATGAGCAGTGTGCTGATGGCTGTTGTGGCACCGACAGCGGCCAGGGAGGATTCCCCCAGTGTGCTTCCCACGATTCTGGTGTCAGCCAGACTGTAAAAAAGCTGGAACAGATTGCCCAGGCACACAGGCAGGGCAAAGGAGAGCATAAGCTTGGTTGGGTTCCCCTGAGTCAGATTCTTCATATTTTTAATCTCCAGTGATCGTATTTCTAAAAATCCTTTACCATAATATCACAAGTTGTGAAAATAGCAATAACAATTCTAAAATCTCCATAAAGTCTCGAAAAACCTCTTCCTTTCTCAATTTAGAAGTGATAAAATCTAAATCAGCATAAAAAAAGGACGGATGAGTGAATCAATGAAGAAACCACAGATGAAAGACGAAACAAGAAAAAAAGTTGACAACTTCTGGTACTATTATAAGTTCCACGTACTGATCGGAGCATTTCTGCTCTTTATGGTCATTGTGTTTATCAAGGATATGCTTGGGAAAGTGGATTATGATTACAATATTGCCTTTGTCACGGACTACATGATCGCGGATGAGGACAGCCAGGCGCTGCAGGGGTATTTTGAAGCTAATGCAGAGGATTTGAACGGAGACGGGGAAGTCCACGTACAGATCCAGAACTATGTGCTCCCTCCGGATGATGCCCAGGGATATGATCCCCAGATGCTGGCGGCAGGCCAGACGAAAATGACAGTGGATATGCAGGAAGGAACCAGCATGATATTCTTTATCAGCCAGCAGAATTTTGAAAAGTTCAAGGACGCCGGTGTTTTCCCGGAAAAACTGGAGGACTTTGCCAAGGTGGAAGACTGTGCCGCCTATGAAGAGATTGGCAGGCCTGCCTCTGTCAAGGATCTGTATGTCGCCATGCGCAGCCTGGAAGGGACTAAGATGGAGAAGGACGAAGAGATGACAACCTATTATGATGCCTGCGAGACACTCCTTGATCAGTTTGTCTCCGGCCAAAAATAAGAAAAAGATGATTGAGGAACCTGTCAGTTCAGTTCCCCAATCATCTTTTTAATATTCTGCATCTGGTTGTCCACAGCCGTGATGGTGTGGGCGCATTCCAGAAGCTCCATACTGATGAGTTCGTGGTCTTTATTGCTTCCCAGTTCTTTTTTGTAGCGGAGCTGGTGTTCCAGGCTTGCCCAGAAATCCATACCTATGGTCCGGATCTGCACCTCAGCCCGCATGGGTGTCTTACCCTCAGCGAAGAAAACGGGAATCTCCACGATCATGTGATAGCTTCTGTAGCCGTTGGACTTGGGATTCAGGATGTAATCCTTGATGCGGAGGATTTTGATATCGTCCTGTTCCGCCAGAAGATTGGCAACTGTGTAGATATCGTCTATAAAGGAGCAGATAACGCGGATTCCGGCCACATCGTTTAACTGTTCCCGGATATTGGTCTCCGTAAATTCGTAACCCAGTTTCTGCAGCTTGCTGTAGATGCTCATGGGCTTTTTGATCCTGGTCTTGATGGAGGAGATGGGATTTCGGTTGTATTTTACGGAGAATTCATCATCCAGCACTTCCAGTTTGGTCTGAATCTCCCGTATGGCACAGCGGTACATCATCATGAGAGAGTTGTAGTAATCTGTATTTTTTATAAAGCGCTCAGGAAAGCGCACGTCAAAGTCCTGTGGAGCGATGTTCATATCCTCTGTTTTTTTCTGCAAAAATATGCCTTCTTTCATGTTTTTTTTCAGTATATCGGAAAAATAAGGTTACGTCAATGTGGGGATGGTATTTTGCAGAAACTTATAGTATAATAATATAGACTATGTCAAGAAGTAAGAACCTGCAGCAGGCAAGATGCTGCTGTTCACAGAACTGCGCTTTTTGCAGGGCTGTGAATAGTAACGGCAGGAGAAAGGCAGCTAAATCATATGTTTGGATATGTGACGGTGGATAAACCGGAGCTGAAAGTAAAAGAATTTTATCAGTACAAGGCATATTACTGCGGTCTTTGCCGGACCTTGAATGAGAAATACGGATTTCGGGGGAGAATGACACTCACCTATGATATGACATTTCTGGTGGTACTCCTTACTTCTCTTTATGAGAGCGAGACCAGGGAAATCAGCTCCAGGTGCCCGGTGCACCCTGTGAAGAAAATTCCTATGCTCCAAAATGAGATCACACAGTATGGTGCCGGGATGAATATTCTGCTCTCTTTTTATCATTTTGCCGATGACTGGCAGGATGACAAGAGCATGAAAGGACTGACAGGCATTCATTTGTTTAAGAAACAGGCCAGAAAAATCAGTCAGGAGTACCCAAGACAGAGCAGGGCGATTAGGATGAAGCTTCGTAAGCTCTCGGAGTATGAGAAGAAGCAGGAGACAGACCTGGATCTGGTGGCTGGCTGTTTCGGGGAACTGATGGCTGAGATCTTTGTGATTCGGGAGGATGTCTGGGAAGAGTATTTGAGAAAATTCGGTTTTTATCTGGGAAAATTCATTTATATTATGGATGCCTATGATGACCTGGAAAAGGATATGGAGAAGGGCAGCTACAATCCGCTGAAACCCCTCTATGAATCTTATCGGGAGGACAGGGAAGGCTACGAGAAGGAAGTATACAATATTCTTCTCATGATGATGGCTGAGGCCAGCGGTGCCTTTGAGAAGCTTCCCTGTATTAAGGAGTCTGAACTGCTTCGGAATATCATCTATTCAGGAGTATGGTCAAAATATAATAAATTAAAAAAAGAAAGACAGGAGATAAAAGAGAACCATGATCAACAATCCTTATGAAGTGCTGGGCGTATCACAAAACGCCAGCAATGACGAAATCAAGAGAGCATACAGGGACCTGAGCAGAAAATACCATCCCGATTCTTATGTGGACAATCCGCTGGCAGGTCTGGCAGAGGAAAAATTCAAGGAAGTACAGGAGGCCTACGACCAGATCATGCGCGAGAGGGACGGCGGCTACCAGAGCGGCTACGGCAGCAATGCAGGGAACAGCTACAGTTCAGGTTACGGCCAGCAGAATTACGCGTCCTCCGAGGACAATGTACAGCTTCAGGCAGCAGCCAATTACCTGAACGCCCGCCAGTACCAGCAGGCGCTTAATGTGCTGTCCCGTATACAGAACAGAAGTGCACAGTGGTATTATCTCAGTGCAGTAGCCAATATGGGAATGGGTAACAATGTAAATGCCCTGAATCTGGCAAGGCAGGCATCCAGCATGGAACCGGGCAATCCGGAGTATTCCAACCTGGTGAACCGTCTGCAGTGGAACAGCCAGCGCTACCAGGGCGGCGGCAGTCCTTACGCCAACAACGGCAGTTCCTCCTGTGGTACAGGAAACTTCTGCTGTGATCTGTGGTGCGCCGACAGTTTGTGTGAGTGTATGGGAGGAGATCTTTGTCCATGCCTGTAAATGGAAAGAAAATGGCCGTATCCGGCCTTCTGATGGCTTTGTCAGTGGTTATGATCGTACTCAGCGGTATTCTGGATTTTAATACTTTGTTTTTTCTGGCGGCAGCCGCTTTCTGTGTGGGTATCATTGTGAGGGAATATGAGCTGAAGACAGGGATCATCTTTTTCGGGGGAACCCTGCTTCTGGGATTTCTTCTGGCGCCTCAGAAGCTTTACTGTATTACCTTTGCCATGATGGGTGCCTATGTGCTTTTGATAGAGGGCCTGTGGCGTTTTCTGGGAAAACACCAGAATATGAAAAATCCTAAGCTGGTTTTTGCGGCAGGAAAGGTTGTGATCTTCAATATCATGTACCTGCCTGCGCTTTTTCTGTTTCCGAAGCTTCTCTTTGCAGGTGAGGTTTCCGGAAAGCTGATGCTTGTCTTTGTACTGGGAGGCCAGATTGCCCTGTATCTGTTTGATAAGGCATATGATTACTTTTTGATCCGCATGTGGGGGAATTTACGCGGAAAATTATTTGGGAGAGGTTAAAAAAATGCTGACAAATGAAATAATAGAAGATTATATTAAAATCCTGGAATCCGAGCTGGTTCCGGCCATGGGGTGTACAGAGCCCATCGCGCTTGCCTACGGCGGCGCCAGGGCAAGAGAAGTTCTGGGCTTCTGGTGGAGTCTTATCCTGACACAACCTTAAACCAGATGAAGGCATATGCCGCGGCAGGCTCTGAGGCCAGAATGGGAGGATGCGATCTTCCGGTCATCATCAATTCCGGTTCCGGCAACCAGGGAATCGCCTCCTCTGTTCCTGTGGTGGTCTATGCCAGGATCAAGCAGGTGGATCAGGAGACACTTTACCGTTCCTTAGTATTTTCCAACCTTCTGACCATATACCAGAAGACATATATCGGCAAGCTGTCCGCCTTCTGCGGCGCGGTCTCCGCCTCCTGTGCCAGTGGTGCGGCTCTCACCTATATGGTGGGCGGAACCCTGGATCAGATCAAAATGACTGTGGAGAACACGCTGGCAAATATACCGGGTATTATCTGCGACAGGGCAAAAATCTCCTGTGCAGCCAAGATCGCCACCAGCCTGGATGCAGCCATTATGGCACACAACCTGGCAATGAAGAACAAAGTCTATGCCCCCTATACGGGTATTCTGCAGGAGGATACGCCTGAGACCATCAGTTGTGTGGGATACATAGGCAAGGAAGGCATGAAGCAGACAGACAAAGAGATACTGAAAATTATGATTGAACATAACGAATAGAAGGGATACAAATGAACTTTTTACGTTTACTTGCCGGGCCGCTCATCGGGGCGGTCATCGGCTACTGTACAAACTATATTGCAGTGAAAATGTTGTTTCGTCCCCTGTATCCGGTGAAGATCGGAAACTGGACCCTGCCCTTTACGCCGGGCATCATTCCGAGAGGAAAAAGCAGGCTGGCAAAGGCTCTGGGAAGCGCGGTGGGCGACCATCTGATCACAAAGCAAGATCTGGAGGACATGCTGCTGTCTGATGGTGTGAAGAATACCATTGTGAGCCGCATCAGCGAGGGTGTCCAGAAGGTGCAGAAAAGCGATGACACGGTAGAGGGTTTCCTGCAGCACTATGTGGAGCAGGACGACTATGAGGCCATGCGGGAGAAGCTGGAGAATTTTATCACAGAACGCATCACAGAGGGTCTTAATAAGCTGGATGTGGGCTCCATCATCGCGGAGGAGGGTGCCAAAGAAGTGAAGCAGAAATTCCAGGGCTCCATGGTGTCCATGTTCCTTACAGATGATTTGATCAATTCCATTGCAGAACCCATCGGCAGAAAGGTGGGGGATTACATCCGTGAGAACGGCCATGACAAGATCCATCCGGTTGTGGTAGGAGAGATTGCGGCTGTGGAGAGCCGTAAAGTCAGTGAAATTGTGGAATCCATCCCTCTGGGCGAGGAGAGAATCCGTGGCCTGGTGGAGAGCATCTATGTAAAATTTGTAGGTGACAAGGCAGGAGAACTGGCAGAACAGTTCCAGATCGCCAAAGTGGTAGAGGAGAAGGTAAACGGTATGGATGTGCTGGAAGTGGAGAACATCCTCATGTCTATTATGAAGAAAGAGCTGAATGCTGTCATCAATCTGGGAGCATTGATCGGGTTTGTCATTGGGCTGCTGAATCTGCTTCTGTAGAGAGGGCGGCCTGAGAATAGTGTGCCGGACAGAGATTATTTCTGTCCGGCGCTTTTTGTATCGGCAATAAAAATAAACCACCTGCTATGCAGGTGTGTCCCCAGATAGCTTTAGCTTCAAGTAAAAACCTC
>PPYE01293829.1_pt1 | contig 28585 bp, 26 predicted proteins | sample 1559881 | NCBI WGS metagenome assembly PPYE01 (sample SAMN08240022, study PRJNA423297) | Human gut metagenome, whole genome shotgun sequencing project. | reverse complement strand
TGGGATTCGAACCCACGCGCCCTTGCGGACAAACGGTTTTCAAGACCGCCTCGTTATGACCACTTCGATACCTCTCCATCTATGCAATTGATATCGCTCTGTCAGCGACGATAGTTATCATATCATATACCCATTGCACTGTCAAGAATAATTTTTGATATTTTTTCTTTTTTGTGAACCTTTTTTATGAACCAGCATAAACTATTTATGATATTTTTCTTTGCGTTTCGCAAGAAATACTTTTGCGATTTCCAGATCTTCCGGTGTTGTGATCTTGATATTTTCGTAAGAGCCTTCATATAATTTAACCGGTACTTTCATCATCTGTTCCACTACCATAGCGTCGTCAGTGATATTATCCGGCACCTCTTCCATCAGCTTTGCATAAGCATTTTCTATGAGATCTGCCTTAAAAATCTGTGGAGTCTGTACCGCCCAGATTAATTTTCTTGGCGGCGTATTCACTGCAAACTGATCTTCATCCACCAGTTTGACCGTATCTTTGCTCGGCATTCCGGCTACACAAGCGCCGAATTTTTCTACATTTTCATATCCACGCGTAAGAATCTGCTCGTCCACGAACATTCTGGCGCCATCATGAATGAATACGTATTCCGGCTGTTCTTTGAGAGCATGAAGTCCGCGTAGTCCTGCCCATACGGAATCATAACGTTCTTTTCCACCTGGGATGATCGAGCGTACTTTTGTAAGCTGATACTTTTCTACGATCTCGTCACGGACCCAGTTTTCCTGCCCTTCACCTACTACAAGTACAATATCATCGATGATCGCGGATTTTTGAAATGCATCCAAAGTATAAAAAATGATTGGTTTTCCGGATAATTCAATATACTGTTTTTGTATAGCGCTTCCCATACGTTTCCCCTGACCGGCAGATAATACGATTGCCGTACATTTCTTCTTATCCATATATTTCCCTCATTTTCCTCGTTTATATTGACGTTCTTATTCTTAATTTCTGTATCTGCTTTTACGTATTGCCTTAAGGTTCTTCTACCGTTCGCCCAGTTTCAGATTCGGCACTGCATTGAGATCCCATCCGCTTCTTGTGCCGTTGATATACTCATAGTAAGCTGCCACGCCAATCATTGCTGCATTGTCGGTACAGAAAATCGGAGACGGATAATAGAATTCTACCCCTCTCTTTTCGCACGCCTCTTTCATGGCTGCGCGAAGTGCGCTGTTGGATGCAACACCACCGGCAATCGCCAGCTTGTCCACATGAAATTCTTCCACTGCATGCATCGCATTTGCCACAAGAACATCTGTCACGGCTTTCTGGAACGATGCCGCAATATCTGCCTGGTTGTATTCGATTCCTTTCATCTGGCAGCCGTTGATATAGTTCAGAACTGCGGATTTCAGACCACTGAAGCTAAAGTCATATGGTGCATCTTCAACGTGTGCGCGTGGAAATGCAATGGCTTCTGGGTTTCCTTCTTTGGATACTTTATCAATCTTTGGTCCGCCCGGGTACCCAAGTCCGATTGCGCGTGCGACTTTATCAAATGCTTCTCCTGCCGCATCGTCTCTTGTGCGTCCGATAATGTCAAATTTGCCATAATCTTTGACTCGCACAAGATGTGTGTGTCCTCCTGAAACGACCAGTGAGAAAAATGGCGGTTCCAGATCTTTGTGCTCAATGAAATTTGCTGCAATGTGACCTTCAATATGATGCACTCCGACTAATGGTTTCTTTGCTGCATATGCGATGGCTTTTGCCTCTGCTACACCGACCAGAAGTGCGCCTACAAGCCCCGGTCCGTAAGTAACTCCGATGGCAGTAATATCGTCTAATGTAACATTTGCCTCATCAAGAGCCGCCTGTACGACCTGATTTATCTTCTCTATATGCTTTCTTGATGCAATCTCCGGCACAACACCTCCGTAGAGAGTATGCAGTGCGATTTGGGAAGAGATTACATTTGAAAGAACTTCTCTTCCGTTCTTTACGACTGCTGCTGCCGTCTCATCACAGGAGCTTTCAATTGCAAGAATCAATACATCTTCCTTCATATTCTATCCCTTCAATCTTCTGAATTCATTTTCATTAATCTGAAAATGTCAGTTCTACCGTTCGTTTATCTTTTGCTGCTATGGAATTCGGGAAGATTTTCTTCACCTCGTCCATATATTCTTCCGGGTGCGTCAGCGACGGACTATAATGCGTCAGCCACATTTCTGCGACTTCTGCTTCTTTTGCAAGCTGCGCTGCCTCGTAAAATGTCATATGCTTGTATTCTTTTGCTTTTTTCAGCTTATCCTTCTCACCGTACATTCCTTCACAGATAAATAGATCGGAACCTTTCGCGTTGTTGCGGATAGAGTCCGTCGGTCTCGTGTCTGTACAGTATGTCAGTTTAATTCCTTTTCGCGCAGGTCCAAGAACCATGTCCGGTGTGTATAAATTGTCTCCGTCCTGGACATTTTCACCTTTTTGCAGACTGCCCCAGAACTTCTGCGGAATTGCCGCTTCATTTGCACGATCCACGTCGAACTTCCCGGCGCGGTCGATTTCCATCGTGTAGCCATAGCAAGTGACGTTATGATTTACGCGAAATGCTTTCAGGCGATAGCCATTCATCTCAAATATCTGCTCCGGCTGTGTGATTTCGATGTATTTTATCTGAAATGGCAGTTCCGGCGCAATAACGCGAAGTGAGTTGACTACCCGCTCCAGTCCTTTCGGTCCAATCAGAGTCAACGGTTCCGTGCGGTCCGCATTTCCCATAGTCAGGAGCAGGCCCGGGAGTCCGCTGATGTGGTCGCCGTGGTAATGTGTGAAGCAAATCACATCGATGGGTTTGAAACTCCAGCCTTTTTCTTTTATTGCAATCTGCGTACCTTCTCCGCAGTCAATTAGAAGACTGCTGCCGTTATATCTCACCAGAAGCGAGGTGAGCCAGCGGTACGGGAGGGGCATCATGCCGCCCGTTCCCAACAAACATACGTCTAACATATTTTTTTACCTCTTATCCAGAGCCGTCAGGCAAATGTCCTGCCGGTCCGCTTGTTTTTGATTTTCTTCAGCGTCCGGATATTCGTGCAGACTCTGAATCAGATTTTTATTTTAAATTCGCTTATAATTTCATCGTAGCACTGCTCGCAGAGGTCAAATTCATCCAGCCGGTTGTCTTTTTCCGAGAAATAGCCCCAGCGCTTGGATACTTCCAGTACGTCCTCGCGGGGAACCCCTTGGATTACCGGAATACTTCTGCCACAGCGGTTGCAGATGATCTTGTCGATTTCTTTTGTTTCTTTTACAGTTGTATGATACTGGCGCATACAATTCCTCCTTGAAGTCTGGTGTGCCTGTGTGGAAAATGTGTGATATCTGACACCCGGGCACCGGATTGATTCATTACGCCTATATTATATCTGGTCAGATGTGCATTTCCCAGTGGGAAGTGTTGGAGCATCTGCCAGTTCATTTCCAACTTCATTTTTCATGCAGCCGCGCCTGGCTTTTGGACAGGCTTCAGGCTCGGTCGCTGCCTGAAGTTTCGACTTCACAACTCATAAGTATAGCATCTTCCGGCGGGTTTGCATAGAAATTCTTTCGCACACCGTCTTTGGCAAATCCTGCTGCCTTGTAAAAATGTATTGCTGTTTCATTGGAAATACGAACATCCAGCAGCCATCTTGTAATATTCTGCTCGTAACTAAATGCACGCATTTTTTCAAGAAGTCTTACAGCCACCCCCTGCCGGCGATGTTGCGGAGATGTCGCAATTCTGGCGATTTCTCCCTCATCTAACACATAATAAAAAATCACATAGCCAAGGAGTTGTGGCTTGCCTGCATGCTCCGGCGCCGTTGAAGCGCAGGAGCATGGCGGCGCTTGTCTGCTTATAATAGCCCAAATCCGTGCCTGAGGATTTTCAAGCGTATCCCTGATACTTTTTTCACTCCATGGATCCGGAAAGATATCGGATTCCAGCGCTGCAATCTCAGAAATATATTGCTGTTGGTCTTTTTTAATTTCTATTATTTCCATATCTTCTGTCTTTTGATTTTTCTGTCTTTTGACTTTTCTATCTTTTGGTTTTTCTATATTGCTTCTAGGCTCCATCTTATTATAGCTTCTTAAATATCCTGGATCAGCTCGTCTATTGCTTCTTCACTTGTTGCCCAACTTGTGCAGAAGCGCACTGCCGCATAGTCTTCATCTATCTGTTCCCAAAAACTAAACTGATATTTCTGTGCTAATTTTTCGCGGTCTTTCTTTGACAAGATCGGATACTGCTGGTTCGTGTAAGAATCAAAATACATTTTATATCCTTTTTCAAGAAATGCATTTTTTAACTTCATAGCTAATTTGTCTGCGTGAGCTGCAATTTTGAAATATAAATCGTCTGTAAACAATGTATCAAACTGGATTCCCAGAAGACGTCCTTTGGCCAACATTGCTCCACTCTGCTTCATGCAGTAACGAAAATCTTTCTTAAGAGCGGATTTTGTGATTACGACTGCCTCGCCGAAAAGTGCTCCTACCTTCGTTCCCCCAATATAAAATACATCTGTATTTGCTGCAATATCTGCCAGTGTCATGTCTGATTTTTCAGACATTAATCCATATCCCATTCTTGCTCCGTCCATGAATAATGGCAGACCAAGTTCTTTACAGGTTGCGTAAAGTTCCTGTAATTCAGACTTGCTGTAAATTGTTCCATTTTCCGTCGGATGGGAAATGTAGACCATGCCCGGCTGTACGATGTGCTCATGATCTGCGTCATTCCAGTGTGCATCGTAATATGCGCGCACCTGTGATGCTGTAATTTTTCCGTCTTTGCTTGGAAGTGCCAGGACTTTGTGTCCAGTTGCTTCGACCGCGCCTGTTTCATGCACGTTGATATGACCGGTCACTGCTGAAATTACGCCTTGATACGGACGGAGGATTGAACGGATCACTACATAGTTCGTCTGAGTCCCTCCTACCAAAAAATGTACATCTGCCTCTGGTGCATCACAGGCTTTTTTGATTTTTTCCCTTGCCTGCTTACAATATTCATCTTCACTATATCCAACCGTCTGCTCCAGATTCGTCTCCACCAGACGTTCCAGAATCTGTGGGCATGCGCCCTCTTCATAATCACACTGAAACTGAATCATTTCTTCAATACCTCTCATGTTGCTTTTTCTATATTATAGTTGCATGGGTTTTCAACATATCTGCTTATGCTTACGCCCCGCGGGTTTTTGATACATTTTTACTGTATAGATTTCGCTTCGCGCTCCTTGCGTTCGCGTTCTGCCTGTGACAGGCGCAGATAATCCGGCTCGTGTTCCATGGCAGTCTCTGTCTTTCCGGCAGCATAGTAACGAAGTCCTAATGTTCCTACTGATGCTGCTCTTTGACGGTTCATGTTGGCCGGTGCAAACTGAATGTCTCTGCCTGCTTTTATTTCTTCTGCCAGAATCTCGTCTGTCAATCTCGCACGAAATACCGGCACACCATCTCCCAGGAAAATGATGCGTTTGTCATATTTTTTCAAATGGTCACCTAATTCTTCGATGCTGATTGCCATCTGATCTTCCAGGACAACCAATTCATTTCCACAAAACTCGTAAATTCCGGTGTAGACCTGTCCGCGGCGCGCATCCATGATTGGGCACACGATGGCATCTGTTCCGCACAGATTGTACGCCAGTCCTTCCAGTGTCGGGATGTGGATCAACGGCTTGTTCATGGCAAGTCCCAGACCTTTCGCTGTGGCGGAGCCGATGCGAAGCCCGGTAAATGAACCCGGTCCGCCGGCAACTGCGATGGCGTCAATCGTTTTCAGGTCAAGCTCGATCATGTCGGATACTGTGTCCAGCATCGGGAGCAGCGTCTGTGAGTGCGTCTTCTTATAGTTCACAGTATATTCCGCGATCACCTGTTCCTCTTCTTCTATCTTTTCAACAACAGCTACGCTGGCTACAAGGCCGGAGCTGTCCAGTGCTAAAATTCGCATATACTTATCCTCCGATAATCAAATCCTTTTTCCAAATTCTTTTCTATCTTAATCTCGGTGAAGTGTTCCGGCAATATTTCCTCGATCAGATTCGCCCACTCAATCAGGCTAACCCCTTCGCCGTAGACATAATCCTCATAACCGATCTCGTCCATCTCTTCCACATCACCGATCCGGTAAACATCAAAATGATAGAACGGCAGGCGCCCTTCATCATACACCTGCACAATTGTAAATGTCGGGCTGCTGACCGGCTCTGTAATGCCAAGTCCGGCGGCCAGTCCTTTTGTAAATACGGTCTTTCCTACGCCCAGATCACCGACAAGCGTGAACACTTGCCCCGGCTTCGCATGCTGCCCCAGTTCATATCCCAGGTCATACGTATCTTGTTCTTTATTTGACTCTATGATTTTTTCCATCATCATGTCCTCCTTTTGCAAAGCAAAATTTTATACGAGGGCTACCAATGTTACCATCTACAATATTTCAGCAAACAGTAACGCTCTACCAAGATTTAAGTATAGCATATCTTTCATTTCCTTGCCATAGGTGTTGTGTAAGTGATATATTATAGACAATACAGATTCAAATTATATTTTCACAGGAGGATATCACTATGAAATTTACATTTTTTCACAATAACATCAACGTCCTGGATCTGGACAAATCTGTAGAGTTTTACAAAAAAGCTCTCGGACTTGAAGTTACAAAAGAATTCCATGCACCGGACGGAAGCTTCAAACTCGTCTATCTCGGAGACGGCACAACACCACATTCACTGGAGCTGACATGGCTTCGCGACATGGACGCTGCCCTGGCACTTCACAAAGAAATGGATTGCGTGTGTTTCGAAAACCCGGACATGGGAATTTATTTCATCAATGATCCTGACGGCTACTGGGTAGAAATCTGTCCACAGTAGACAATTAAGACAATTCAAAAAGGGACAGGTTAAATTTTAATTGGGGACGGGGTTTTTTTGAAAAAACCCCGTCCCCAATTAAAATTATGCATCATACACATACAATTCGTGTAGTGCTCTTGTTGCGCAGATGTATTGATATCCTTGGTACATTTTGTTGTTACGGTCGCCGCCTACAACAAATACCTGGTCGAATTCTAAGCCTTTTGCCAGATAGTAGGTGGTTACTGTCAGGCCTTTTTTGAATTGTGCGCTGTCGCGGTTGATGTAATGTGCTTCTGCGCCTAGTTTGTGCATGATTTCGTAAATATGTTCTGCTTCTTTTTCTGTCATAGTGATGATTGCTGCTGTTTCGTATTCTTCTTCTCTTAATTTCAATTTTCCGCTGATTTCTTTACATGTTTTTTCCAGTGTTTTTATGGTATGTCTTTCGACTGCTTTTCCGTGTCTTGCTACATACTGGATGTCTTTGGATCCGCCGACGGATTTGGCGTATTCTGCGATTTCGCTTGTGTTGCGGTAACTTTTGTTCATGACGATACGTTTGACTTTTTTCCCCAATATTTTTGGTAAAAATGTGAGAACGTCTTGTTGTTTTCCGGCGATGGTCTGTGCCTTGTCGCCCAGTATTGTCATGTTGCATGAAAACATTTTCGCGAGAAGTACGTACTGTAAATAGGAGTAATCCTGCATCTCATCAATGACGAGATGGCGGATGTTCTTGCGCTGGCCGGCTGCCGTCAGGCTGTATTTTAGATAGAGAATCGGGTAAACGTCTTCGTATTCCAGTACGCGGCGCTCTGGCGGCATGTCCGGAAGTACCGGGAATCCGTAGTCTTCCAGGAACCAGTTGTATATTTGACAAATGTCTCTAGTTACGTACATATTCATGAATTTTCTGCAAATGATTTCTTGTTCTTCGTCGTTTAGGCTGCGTCCGCGTAAGGTTTCGACTTCGTCGATAAAATAATCCATGACCGCGCCCATTCTATCTAAAAGTGGTGTACCGGTATATTTTTCATAAAAAAATTCCATGATTTCGCTGGCACTTTTGCGAATGCCCTTGAATTCTACATCTTCAAAATCTACCAGCCGGTCTTCCAGCTCGATTAGGAAGCCTTCGATTGCCTGAACGTATTCCACGGACTGCTTCCATTCGTAACGTTTTTGATCTGTATCATCCACTCCTGCGATTTCACGCTCGATTTGATGATACTTGTCTTCACAGTCAGCGGCTATCATTTTGCTATTCCAACCAATACTGGCTGAACTACTTTTTGAATTTCTACTTGGATTTTTTCCTTGATTTCCGCCTTGATCTCTATTTTTATTTCTATATATCGCATTTTCCTGATTCACAGCATTTCCATATATCGCATTTTCCTGATTGCCAGCATTTCCATATATCACATTTCCCTGCGTTGCAGTATTTCTCCTGAGTTCATGATATGCAAACAGATCAAAACTCATTTCCTGTATATTTTCCTCGCCAAGTTCAGGAAGAATATGGGAAATGTAGTCGGCAAACACGCCGCCTGGCGAGAGGATCAGGATATTTGATGAATTCAGATGCTCTCTGTCATGATACAAAAGATAGGCAATCCGATGTAGCGCAACGGACGTCTTGCCACTTCCTGCCACACCTTGAATAGCCAGAATCTTGTCCTTCGTGTTGCGGATAATTGCATTTTGTTCCTTCTGGATTGTACGCACAATATTTTTCAGTTTCGTGTCGCTGTTGGCGCCAAGTTCCTGCTTTAAAATGTCATCGTCAATCTTCACATCACTCTCAAATTCATAGATCATCTTGCCGCCACGGATTTTGTACTGCCATTTGGACAGAATTTCTCCGTCCATGCGCCCGCCCGGCGCTTCGTAGGACGCCTCGCCTTTGTCGTAGTCATAGAACAGACTGCTGACCGGGGCTCTCCAATCGTAAATGAGCGGCAATGCGCCACGCTCTCTTGCAAAATTTCCGATTCCGATGTAAAAATCTTCCGGCTCGTCTTCTCCGTCATAGACAAATTCTACACTTCCAAAAAATGGTGCATCCAGCATACGTTTCAGACGCCGGCGCATTTTCCAGTTCTCCTGATTGGCATTCACCTGCATTTTCAGCGCCTGCTGGTTGTCGTAATCCTCATATCCATACTGGTCCATTTCTGTATAATTATCCCAGTAATATTCATTCATACTGTTAATGTCCTGGCGTACCGCCTGTATATTTTCATCAATCTCTCCCAGACGTTTTTCTATCAGTCCAAGTACCTCCGGCAGAAATTCACTTCCTTTACTCACAATCAATCCTCCAATTTTAATCATTGTAACTGAATTATCATAGCATTATCGGCAAAATATATCCACTTTTCTCGCTTGGAAATCATGGAAAAATCATGGTATATTTTGACGATAATTGTTTTTTCTGACACAATTTTTAAAAATCATTTCTAAAAATCGAGGGGCTGTAAAAAAAGAATAGTCCCCCAAAAAAAGAAAGGACGCATGAAAAAACTCTCGTTTTTTTCACACGCCCCTCAATTGAATCAATGTTGGAAGAACATCTCCCATCCGTTATTTAATTTCTGCTGTTTCTACGATGAACTTGACGCTTCCGTTTGCGCCTTCTCTGATCCCGCCATAGTTGGTGTATGTCTTTTCTGCCTCTTTTACTGCCTTGAAATGATTCAGAACATTTGCAAGGTCATTTCCTGCAAGGTCTCCCAGTTTTTCAATTCCTTCTTCGTCGAATGTCTTCATTCCGGCTTCCAGAAGGCTGGCGCCCTGGGCGAGTGTTCCTGCGCCCGTGTTAAGCTGTATACCAACGGAGCTTAACTGGCTTGTTCCGGTGCTGAGTGTAGCCGCCCCCTGGGCAAGCTGGCTGATGGCTGACTGGAGTTTGCCGCCGATTTCGGCCATATCCGGCATGTCAGAAAGGCTGTTAGATAAAGCCGTAAACTGAGTCACTAAATCCGCAAGAGCCTTCTGGGCTGTAGTCGTGTCCACCTGCATGGCCTTTACTTCTGCCAGCGCATTTACCGCCTGGTCTATCGCTGTCTTAGCGCCAGACGCATTCGTAAGGGAAATATTCATGCTGTCACATTCTTTTTCAGCTGAACTTGATGTACCACTGGCTGTATTTACTGCATTTTCCAATTCTTCTTGTTGTTCCGATGTCAGCGATTTATAACTTTCTGTTTCTTTTAAACGATCCATGACATCCTTCTTTGTAGATGCTTTCGTTTCGGAAATTGCTGTATTTACTGCATTTTTTGCTTTTTCTTTCGCCTGATTCGACGCTTCTGTCTCCAAATCTGTAACGTTGATTTTATCCAGTTCGCTCTTGGCAGTGGTTACATTCTCACTGATTGTATTTACATACTCCGCCAGTGTTGTGACGCTTCCAAGCTCCTGCTGTAATATTCCAAGATCTTTCTGAATCTGTGTAACTGCCTGCGCAGTCGTATCATCACTGCCTGCTGCGCTTAAGCTGCCCATGAGTGTAGTTACTTGTTCATCCAGTTCACTCAAACCTTCCGCCAGTGCCTGTGCTCCCGCATCCACCTGTGAAACGCCGCTTGTATACTGACTTAAATAATCCTGCAGTGTCCCGGCTCCGGTGCTCAATTGTCCCATGGCGTCCACCAGTTCATCGGAAGCATCGGTCATTTCTTTTACGCCATCAATCATGTCATTGACATCGTCAAGGTCACCGTCATTCATATCGCTAAGCCCACATGTGGAAATTGCAGTCGCTGTGAAATCCAGTTCAAAGTTTTCCACATCCGCGGTTATTTCCACATAGTCTTTCAGGTCAATATCTTTTGTTGCCTCGTAATCTTTCAACTCCAAACTGTCTGCAAGTCCTGGAAATGCGGTTCCGATCACAATGCTCTGATCCTGGTCTGCCATGACTTTTCCACCGGAAACTTTCACATTTTTAAACTTATCCCCAGGAAGCATGAGCACGGACGCTGCAAGAAATGGAACTTTTACCTCTACGTCTTTACCATCGATATTCACCGTCCGGCTCTCATTATTCGTATAGTCAAACCGAATTTTCACCTTGCCGCTTTTTCCTGCCAGATCTTCCGGCTTGATTTCCTTGCCGTCCAGATAATAGGTTACTTTTGTAGTCACCGGAAGCTGCTGATTGGAAGTACCTTCATAGGAAATGTCTTCCCCTTTGTTCTCCCATGTGATAGTTCCGTCTGCATTTTGCGTATATTCTTCGTCTCCTTCCGTGTTTTTGATGTCTTTCAAATTGGAAAAATCGCTGATCTCACCGTCACCATTCCGGCGCAGCCAGTCTTTGACCGTAATCTTCTTAACTGAACCGTCTGCATTTGCATCGACATAAACTGTTTCTGTCTTATCTTTCCATTCACCTGCATCCTCGTCACTGGATGTCTCTGCTGTCACGTCATTGGATGTCTTTACTGCCGCGTCATTGGATGCCTTTACTGCCGCCTGTGCGACACTTATATTACCTGCTGCCGGGAGTGCTGACGGCGCTATCATAGACAACGTCAGCGCACCTGCTAATAATATCATTACAACTGGTCGTTTCATATTCTCCTCCTTCTGATTCTCATCTTTCTAACATTCCTTATTCATTTTTACAGCATACTGTTTCAAGATTTCTACGAATCACTATTCCACATTTTTCAACGCTTCATCCATTGGAACTTTTCGGATCCTTCGATATTCAATTGCTGCCACAATGGCATATGCCGCCACGCCGATCACAAACATTTCCACGAAAATCTTCGGATCTATGTAAAATGTGATCCAGCCGGTAATGCTTGTCAGCATCATTTCCCGGAACAGAATCTGCATGATTTCCAGCTCCAATGGCAGGCTGATCAAGATGAACAGCACGACCACGATAGACGTGGACATAATGTACAGCCGGCTGATTTCGCCGTTTGTATATCCCAGGATTTTTTCCATGGAAATAGACTGCGCATTTTTCTCGATGATGATCTTGGACAGGAGATAAATCAATACGAGGAAAATGATCACGGAAAATCCGTCCATCAGATTCATCATACTTCCCATGGACACGTCGAGCTGTCTGGAAATCTTGGTCAGATCCTCAACATCAATGGTGGAACCGATATATTTTTCATCAATATCCGTAATTTCAGAATCAGAGAAATATCCGCTGAAGCTGTCTTTGTCCATATCAAATGTTTTGTTGAGTTCCTGTATTGGCATAAATATGGAGAGTGAACCTACGTAATCATATACACCTGCAACTTTAAACTTGTATTTTTTATTTTCATACTTTTCCTTTAAAGTAATTGTGTCACCTTTTTTCAGACTAAATTTTTCTGCATAGCCAGAGGAGAGGTATACCTCAGGGATATTCTCCACATTTTTCACATCTGTATCAGATGCGGAATCTGATGTTTTCCACTTAATGTTGATATATTTACTATTGTTTTCCACACCGTAGAGGATAATTTCCTCACTCTTATATTTTCCAGGAAGGGTGTTCAGTGAATAGGCGCTGAATTTTTCTGCATCCGGATTTTCTGTTTCTACTGCCTGACTGAACATCATCATGGACACCATCTGCTCAAGCTTACTGTCTCCACCTGCCATGCTCGCCGGCATCTGCAGCATGTACTGATATTTGCTGAGCATGCCATTTTCCATTTCCACTTGATAATGGTCCAGCACAGATGGAAGCATCAGTCCGAACATCAACAACATATTTGCAAAAATAATTCCCACAAACAATACTGCGTAGTTACTCATATTCTGAAGGATCACACGTATCCGGAATCTGTGGAAAAAGCCAAGATGCTCACTCAACGGCAATGCATGTTTCTGTTTACGTCTGCTTAAGTCCCTTCTCAGGAACTTCAGTGGTGATAGTTTTAATTTGTACCACAGCAGCACAGAATTCACCACAAGCATAATGAGGATCGGCACTACCGTTGTCAGAAGAAATGCTTCCGCGTTCCAGATGGTCACGTAGGTCGGCAGGCTGTAGCTTCCATAGTAAAGTCCCGCGCAATAATCTTTTCCTACCGTATAGCCGATAACATTTCCAATAATCGCTCCGATAAATGTGACAAATACCGGGGCTGCCATGTAATGCCGGATCAGTTCACCTCTTGTATAGCCGGATGCCCGCAAGGTGCCGATTACATTTGCCTCTTTTCGGATTGTGTTGCTGGTAGTGATTGCAAAGACAAATGCCATGATCACGATGATGATATAAAGAAGCACGATCATCATCGAACGGTCACCGCCCATATCATCCCCAGTGAAAATGATTGCCTGGTTCGTGTATCTTGGAACAAATTCTTCCAGTGTCACTTCTTTTGCCACATCTTCCATCAGATCTTCCGAAATGTCTTTTTCTGCCTTTTCATTTTTGGGCTCAGTATTGTATTTCCATGCGTAGCTGTAATTCAACTGATCGGCCTTGTAGCTGTCGAACTCCTCTGGACACACTACCGACACGCCAAATTTTACCGAGTCAAACATGGAATCATTATTATTGGAAAACAAGGCGCTGTAATCTGAAAGCGCCACAAGACCGGTAATCTTCCATGTATGTCCGCCACTTTCAATCTCATCACCCACGCTCAGATCATTATTGTCTGCATACATACGGTCAATACCGATTTCTCCCGGTTTTTCAGGCATTTTTCCCTTCATCAGGCACACCTTATTGACCTCATCACGATTCTTGAAAATGCGCATTGTACTTCCATTTGTTAAAGCTTCCTCTACATAATAATTCTCGTACAATTTGATGCCCAGATCTTCGATATCCTGAATCTGAGCATTGTTCATTTTCTTTTCTGTCCGGAAATGTCCATTTTCAATGCTATATTTCTCAAAGCTTTCCTCGTACGCCTGGATCATACTTCCATCGGCCACCAGAAATCCTGATACCATTCCAATCGTCAGCGTCATCAAAATAAAAATGACCAGATATTTTCCAAATTCTCCACGAAGCTCCCGGAACAGACGTTTATTTAACGGGCTTCTCATCACGCGTCCTCCTTACCAATCCAGCTCTCTCGCCGGGATCTTCTTCTCATTGCGGTAACTTTTTCTCACCGCACCGTCACGGAGACGAATCACGATGTCCGCCATGTCTTTGATTGCGTCATTGTGTGTGACCATAATGACCGTGTTACCGTACTTCTGGTTGACACGCTCGATCAGCTCCAGAATATCCTTGGACGTGTTATAATCCAAAGCTCCTGTCGGCTCATCGCAGAGCAAAATATCCGGATTTTTGACAATTGCCCTTCCGATTGCCGTTCTCTGCTGCTGCCCGCCCGACAACTGGTTCGGTAACTTTTTCCTGTGTTCATAAAGTCCCAGCGTCTGTAACAATTCATCAACATCCAGCGGTCTGTCACTTAGATAAGCCCCAACCTCAATATTTTCCCGGACAGTCAGATTCGGAATCAGATTGTACATCTGAAACACATAGCCCAGATGCTTTCTCCGATATGCCGTCAGTTTTTTCTCATTCATATCGGCCATGCGCTCACCTCCGATGGAAATGTATCCCGCATCCGCATCATCAATTCCACCGATAATATTTAACAGTGTAGACTTTCCCGAACCAGACGGTCCAAGTAATACACAAATGTCACCCTTCTCTATAGAAAAATCCACACCCTGCAGCACCTCCACACGGTTCGAATCACTGCCAAAACTCTTTTTCAGATTATTGATCTCAATAAACATATATTGTTTCCTCACTCCCTGTAGTTAGTTTAATGCAACTACATTTTACCACAGAATCAAAATGCAGAAATAGAAAGGCCTGAAAAAACGGTGCGCCTATTGAGAACTTTTATCAATAATTTTAAAAATGCCTCGGCATTCTTGCTGCCGGAGGCTATATCAGCTGGGAAATTGTAGATGAAAATGATGCAATTTAAGAGAAATGAAAAAGGGACAGGTTGAAGTTTAATTGGGGACGGGGTTTTTTTGAAAAAACCCCGTCCCCAATTAAATTGTTTTAAATACTTACACATCTTTCATGGTGAGTTGTATTCTTTTTTTCTTTAAGTCTACGCTCATGACTTTGACGTCTACGATGTCTCCTACGCTGACGACTTCTAGTGGATGTTTGATGAATTTTTTGTTTGTCATCTGGGATATGTGTACAAGTCCGTCCTGATGGACTCCGATGTCTACAAATGCTCCAAAGTCGATTACGTTTCGGACGGTTCCTTTTAAGATCATGCCTTCTTTTAAATCTTTCATTTCCAGGACGTCTGTGCGGAGGATTGGTTTTGGCATCTCGTCTCGTGGGTCGCGTCCTGGTTTTTCCAGTTCTTTTACGATGTCGCGCAGTGTGATTTCTCCGATTTCCAGTTCTTCTGCGAGTTTTTTGTAGTCTTTGATGGTGGTTCAAATGCTTTTGGTCCTAATTTTGCTACTTTTAGGAGTTGCTTTCTTGTCTCGAATCTTCCTTGTTCTTCCCGGTATGCCACAATATTTTTCGCTATGGCTGAGGTAATGCCGGATATGTAGGAAAGCAGTGGTGCGGAAGCTGTGTTCAGGTCTACGCCTACGCGGTTTACACAAGACTCTACGACTCCGGACAATGTATCATTTAACTTTTTCTGGTTCATGTCATGCTGGTACTGACCGACTCCGATGGATTTCGGATCGATTTTTACTAGTTCTGCCAGTGGGTCCTGCAGTCTTCTTGCGATGGACGCTGCGCTTCTCTGTCCAACATCAAAGTTCGGGAATTCTTCGGTTGCAAGTTTACTTGCAGAATATACGGAAGCTCCCGCCTCATTTACGATGATGTACTGTACTTTCTGTGGAATTTCTTTCAGAAGGTCTACAATGATCATCTCGGACTCGCGTGAAGCTGTTCCGTTTCCAACGGAAATGAGGCTGATATTATATTTTGCAATGAGTTTTTTTAACGTGTCTTTTGCAGCCTGGATTTTCTGTGGTGTCGTCGGTGCTGTAGGGTAAATGACGGTAGTGTCTACAACTTTTCCGGTTGGGTCTACGACAGCCAGTTTGCAGCCGGTACGGAATGCCGGATCCCAGCCAAGAACTGTGTGTCCCACGATTGGAGGCTGCATCAGAAGCTGTTCTAAATTCTTGCCAAATACTTCGATGGCTCCATCTTCTGCTTTTTCGGTCAATTCACCTCGGATTTCGCGCTCGATTGCCGGAGCAATGAGTCGCTTGTAGCTGTCTTCGATTGCTTCTTTGAGAATCTGTGTTGTACTCAGGTTTTCACCATGGATAATTTTCTTTTCCAGATACCGGAGAATGTCCTCCTGCGGTGCCTCGATTTTCACGGTCAGGAATTTTTCTTTCTCGCCACGGTTCAGTGCCAGCGTGCGATATCCAGCCAGACGGTTCACCGGCTCATCGAATTCATAATAATTCTCATAAACAGACTCTGCCTTCTCGTCTTTTGCACTGGAAATGATATGTCCTTTCTGCATCGTCTGCTTCCGGATCCAGCTTCTATAATCCGCCTCATCGGAAATATTCTCAGCGATAATATCTCTGGCACCTTCCAACGCTTCCTGTACATTTGCCACGCCTTTTTCTTCATTTATATATTGCTTTGCAACTTCCTCTAAAGACTCTTTTGTCTTCTGCAGCATGATCAGTGTGGACAAAGGCTCCAGTCCTTTTTCTTTTGCGATGGTCGCGCGAGTCCGTCTCTTTGGCCGATACGGACGATACAGGTCTTCTACAACAACCTGAGTCTGTGCTTCCAGAATCTGCTTTTTCAATTCTTCGGTAAGTTTTCCCTGCTCTTCGATGGACGCTAATACCTGTTCTTTCTTTTCTTCCAGATTGCGCAGGTAAACGAGTCTTTCATATAATTTACGGAGCTGTTCATCATCCAGCGTTCCGGTTGCTTCTTTTCGATATCTGGCAATAAATGGAATTGTGTTTCCCTCGTCGATCAGCTTCACCGCTGCCTCGACCTGCCAGAGTTTCACACCGAGTTCTTCTGTTATCTTCTGATTAATATCCATATATAGTATCCTTTCTCCATTATCGTGATGCCTGTATCAAAAAGCAGCATCATATTGCATTATTATACTCGAACTACTTTTTATTTACAACATTTTCAAAAATCCTTGGCGCAATCCTTAACGCATCTTCATATGCGCAAACAGAGTCTGCTCTGTTTTCTTGATAATTTTCTCCTTCTATGTTATACTACGCATAGAATTAAACCGAAGGGATTTTTAAGAAAATGAGTGAAATATTATCGAAGCAGCAACTGAAGTCAAAAGAGACGAAAGCTAAGATTTTCCGGGCTGCAAAACACATTTTGCAGAAGCACGGATATGAAGCGCTCTCTATCAAAAATATCTGTGAAGAAGCCGGCGTTTCTAACGGAAGTTTTTATCATCATTTTAAGACTAAAGATGATCTGCTTTCCTACTATATTGAAGAGCAGCCGAATATTAACCCAGATCTTCTTGATATACCAAAGAGTGCTGATGAAGTTAAATCTGCCATTGTATATGTCTACCTGAATTATGTGCATTATTGCCAGGAACTCGGCGTTGAATTTATGGCGAATTATTATACTCCGAAAAACCAGTCTCTGAACCCATTGATCCGTACCGAACGTCCGTACCCGATCGTGACTGTACACAATTATCTGCAGAAATGTATCGGTGCCGGAATCATTTCCCCGAATCAGGATATTGAGGATATCACGACAGATATTCGTATGATTGTTATTGGAAATGTTTTCGAATGGTGCCTGAAAGAGGGGAACGCAGATTTTGAGGGAAATATGAAACGTTCCCTGGAATCTTATATGAATGGAGTCTTCTAACAACTGATGTTGTACGAAAAATACAAATGTTTCAAAAGCATTTAAACATTTTATTGGAAATAAGCATTTTGTTGCAGTGAACTTTATTTGCAGACATAAAAAGAACCTTTAAGTGAGCGTTCTTAAAGGTTCTTTCTATTTTAGAAGGGAAATGGCATTTCTTAATGCCAACAATAATATCTTTATGTTTGTATTATAGTCCAGGTTGCAAAAAAAATCCAATTGCTTATTATTATATAGCAGGTAACTTATAGATTTTATCTATATTTTTAAAATACTCTTGTTTTTCTGGTCTAAATGAACTACAACTATCATCGAGATTCCACCACGAAACAATGATTGAATTCAAGGATTTTCAAATATTAAGCAGGACATTCCGGCAATATAATGATACACTAGAATTATATCAGCTGGGAGATGACTCCCACCTCTATAGGTTGTGAAAAAAACTGGTATCAGTGGTGGGAGTCAATCCCCCAGCTGATATAGCCTCCGGCAGGATTGCAGCGGTGCGCAGTAGAAGTATGTCATGCAATTGCATGACGCGCACCTCGCAGCAAGAATGCCGAGGCATTCTTGAATTCAAACACAAAAGATTAGGTGGAGGAACGACTATGTATGCATTTATCGTAAATCCGAATTCCAGATCCGGCCTCGGCCTTAAGATTTGGGAACAATTAGAACTTATATTAAAAGAAAGACATATCGATTATCAGATTTATTTCACCAGACGTCCGGGACACGGTACCAAGCTTGCTGCGCAAATCTGTGACACCGATGCTGACACGCTGGTCGTTCTTGGCGGAGATGGCACTATCGGCGAAGTTGTTGACGGAATTCGTGATCTCACAAAGCTGACCCTGGCTTATATCCCGATTGGCTCTGGAAATGATTTTGCCAGGTCTATGAAGCTGACAAAAGATCCAACGAAAGCCCTCTTACATATCTTAAATCCCACAGACTACGCGTACATTAATGTGGGGCTTTTGAAAACACCACAAATAGAGAGACGCTACGCCGTCAGTTCCGGAATCGGTTTTGATGCAGATGTGTGCTACCACAATAATCTGTCTTCGAAACTGAAGCATTTCCTGAATAAATGTAAACTTGGGAAGCTTTCCTATACTGCCATTGCGCTCCATTTGCTTTTGACTTCCAATCCAAAATCCATGCGGATTACACTGGATGATCAAAAGCCGATTACATTTCCAAAAGTGTATTTTATTGCAGCTATGAACCAGAGATACGAGGGCGGCGGCTTTGAATTCTGTCCGAAAGCGGATCCCAAAGACGATCTGCTGGATATTATTGTCGTGTCTGGCTTAAGCAAATTCAAGATTCTCTGCCTGCTGCCGACCGCATATAAGGGAAAACACACGAAATTTAAAGGAATCTATACCTACCAGTGCAAAAGTGCTAAAATTGAAAGCGTGCAGGTTCTGCCTGTACACACGGATGGTGAGGCTGATCTTCGCTCCGACACCGCTACATTTGCATTGGAGCCGGACCGGATCCGATTCATCCGCTCTTAATGATATGAAACAATAAAGGAGGCATTTTTTCATGCATGTTGTCATCATACTGTTGATTCTTTTCATATTATTATATTGTTTTGCGATTTTCCCGGAAATGTCCAGACAAAAGCGCATGAAAGCATTTCATGGAATTATGTTCGCCCACAGAGGGCTTCACAGTAAGACTCACGGAATTCCGGAAAATTCCATGTCAGCTTTTCGCGCCGCAATTCAAAAAAATTACGGAATTGAGCTGGATCTTCATCTGACATGCGACGGTGAGCTGGTCGTCTTCCACGACGATGACCTGAAACGTGTCTGCGGACGACCGGAACGTCCGGAGGATCTGACTGCTGCGGAGCTGACAAAATGTACGCTTCTTGGTACGAAAGAACATATCCCGCTGTTTCGCGATGTGCTTGCACTCGTAAATGACCAGGTTCCACTCCTTGTAGAGTTAAAAATTCCGGAACGAAACATGCAGATTTGCCAAAAAGCATACGAAATGCTACGCTCTTACCACGGCGCATTTCTTCTTGAATCCTTTAATTCCGAAGGTCTGTACTGGTTCCGGAAAAATGCTCCGGAAGTCCTAAGAGGACAATTATCTTCCAGACTGACAAAGGAGAAATCCGATGTATCCTGGTTTTTACGGTTCTTTGTGGAAAATCTGTGGTGTAATTTTCTTGGGCGCCCGGACTTTATTGCTTATAAATTAACTGACCTGCCCAAACTCACGGTGACATTGCTGCGCATTTTCTCCGGAACAACCATCGCAGTGTGGACACTTCGCACAAAAGACGCTATCCACGTGGGGAAACAGGAATACGATATTCAGATTTTTGAAAATCCGGTAAAAATTATTAACAAATAGTGAACTTCCTTGTTGCACAGATGATTTCATGTTATAATCCGTTTGAAACAAAAGAACGTAACCTGATTAAGATTTATCCGTTTGAAACAAAAGAACGTAACCTGATTAAGATTTATTCGTTTGAAAAGGGGATTCATATGAAAGCGATATCCAAAATGAAATCGTTGATTCTGAAGTACCGGCATGCATGGGTTCTGTTATATGGTCTGATTTATATGCCATGGTTCTGCTACCTGGAAAAGCGTCAGACAATCCACTATCTCATCCACTCACCACTGGATGATTATATCCCATTTGTCGAGTACTTTATTATTCCATACTTATTATGGTTCGTATTTCTCGCCGTAACCGGTGCATACTTTTTCTTTACGAACCGCAGAGACTTTTACCGGCTGGCAGCATTTCTGTGCAGCGGTATGACCATTTTCCTCATTGTCTGTACCATTTTCCCGAATGGACTGAACCTGCGTCCGGTCACATTTCCACGGGAAAATATCTTCACAGATTTGGTGCGAATGATATATTCGATGGATACCCCGACCAATGTGCTGCCGAGTATTCACGTTTATAACTCCATCGGAGCTATGGCAGCAATTGCCCACAGCACATCGCTGAAAAAGCACCGCGGAGTTCAGATTGGTTCCTATGTACTTGGAATTTTGATTATTTTCTCTACAGTATTTTTGAAACAGCATTCCATCACAGATGTGATCGCTGCCCTCGCAATGGCATGTATGATTTATCCATTTGTATATGCAACGCAGGAAAAGAAAGAGACAAAACTTTCACAGCAATTGATTTAATATTTGGTTAAAACAGGAGATGTCTCCTGTTTGATATACACACGAAAGAAGGGGTAGAATAAATATGAGAGCAGAATTTACAGATGATCTGATTACCGGAAACGAATTAATCGATTCACAGCACGAAGAATTAATCGGTCGAATCAACAAACTCCTCGACAGTTGTGAAGCAGACGAAGGAAAAATAAGTGCAATAAAGATGTTAGACTACCTTGCCAAGTACACAGACACACACTTTGGCGATGAAGAAGCACTTCAGAAAGAAGTCTGTTATCCGGATTACGACAAACACCATGCAAAACACGAAGAATTCAAACAGACGATTCAAGAGTTGAATGAGATGCTCCAGGAAGAAGAAGGTCCTTCCGATGCATTCGTTCAGAAGGTAGAAGAACATGTAGTAAAGTGGTTCTATCGCCACATCAGCAGTTTTGACCGTTCCGTTGCAGAATATATTAATATGCGCGAAAACGGCGGAAGATTATAATCAGGATTCATACATGGATCTTAAATATATGTAACCTCAAATCGTATTCCTAAAAAAAGGAATACGATTTTTTTGTACAATTAAGACAATTTTAATTGGGACAGGTTAAATTTTAATTGGGGACGGGGTTTTTTTGAAAAAACCCCGTCCCCAATTAAAATTATATCAATTTCATATACTTTTCGAACGCTGACGGGATAGGATACTCTTTTTGAATTTCTTCTGGGTGAATGAAAAGATATTTCTTGTTGTTTGTTTTTTCCAATTCGTCTACGCGTATATCATATCCGATCATCTGCCATTCGATGTGGCTGAAAATGTGTTTTGCTGTGGGCAATTTTTTTATGTGAATCGGCATGAGTCCAATCTCTTTGCAATACTGTGTTATCTCTTTTTTGTTCAAGTGTTCTTCTATGTTCGGGAGTTCGTAAAGTCCTGCCAGAAGTCCTTTTGCTGGTCGTTTGCAAATAGCAATCTTGTCTTCATCTCGCAAGATGAACACTGTCTTTTTTTCGATTCGTCTTGCTTTTGCTTTTTCTTTTACTGGAAGTTCCTGGATTTTTCCTTGTATTCTTGCCTGGCAAAATGGTGCTGCCGGACATTCTTCGCATTTGGGTTCTCCATTTGGAACGCACACAATTGCGCCGAGTTCAATGAGTCCCTGATTAAAATCTCCTGCGCAATCTTTTGGAATAACTTTTTTAAGTTTTTCTTCGATTTGTTTTCTTGTGCTTTGCTTCATGATGTCACTGTCGTCTGCAGTGATTCTTGTTATAACGCGCAGAACGTTGCCGTCTACCGCTGGATACGGAAGTCCGAAGGAAAATGAACTGATTGCTCCGGCAGTGTAATTGCCAATGCCGGTGAGTGACTGAATTTCTTCATATGTCTTTGGAAATGTCCCATTGTAATCTACCATGATCTGTCTGGCTGCTTTTTGCATATTCCGGACACGGTTGTAATATCCAAGGCCTTCCCATAATTTTAAGAGTTTGTCTTCTTCAACATTTGCCAGAGCATTTACATTCGGAAGTGCTTCCATGAACCTTGCATAATAGCGCTTTACTGCTTCTACTCGTGTCTGCTGAAGCATTATTTCTGAAACCCAGATTCGATATGGGTCTGTGGTGTGACGCCATGGAAGATCTCTTCGTGCTTTTTGATACCATGGTACCAGCACCTGGCTCAGTTCATACAATTCCGGGTTTTCTAATATTACTGGGACTGGATCTTGTATCCGGATTTCATCTTCTCTGACCGAACAATCGTAAGCAACTACATGTACTCCGGCTTCTGCTGCCTCTTTAAGTGCTTCTTTAAATTCCGGATGTGTGTCCATGTTCGGCGTAAAATAACGCACGCCAGACATTTGTATTACAAAAAACACATAGCATTCGTAACCTTCTTTTAATGCTTCTTTTAGTTCATGAACATGCTTTACCGCGCGCTCGCTTGGGGCATCCGGGAATCGCACAACACCATTTTCTTCTAATGTTACACCTTTGACTTCAATCAAAATTTTTCGATCCTGGGCTTCTACATAGAGATCGATCCTTGATTTTCCATATGTGTACTCCGGCTGAATTTTTGTGATACCATGAATTCGATCACTCTGGTTGTGCAGATTGTGATTCCATTTTTCCTGTTCCAGCCATTCTTTTACGATTTTATTGGGAATCTGGGAATCCATATTAATCAGCCTATCCCCTTTTCTTACAGCAATCAAGTCCCAGCGCGTCTTACGTTTTTTCCCAATATTCGTAGATTTTGAACTAACCGCCTTCTGCATTTCACCTTGTAAAAGTTCATTATCTGACAACCAGCCTTCGGCTTCCTGCTGGCTGTCCTGGACATAGACTTCTGCCCCTGGTACCAGCAGTTCCGCACATCGTCCGGTATTCTTTACATGAACTGTCTCTTCTGCGCCTTCAATCTCTATTTTTGCAATAAATCGGTTCGGACGGCTGATAAAATGTCCTACTCGGATATTCTGATATTTCATATATTTCCCTTTCCCAAATATTTCCTGGAAGAAGTATTTTCCAATTACTTCCTGGAAGTAGCATTTCCCCAATTATTTCCTGGAAATAGCATTTCCCAAAAGAAAGCCTGAGTATATTAACTCAGACTTTCTTCATTCGTACGATTTTCTTTCTCTTCCTGCTCCAGGACACACGTCTGGATTGCCTCGTTGAGTGACAACATCTTGTCATCTAACGAAGATACCATCTCCGCACATTCCCGCAACTCCCGGCTGATGTAATCCGGTGCATTTCCCTCAAATTTATAATATATCTTATGTTCCAGACTTGCCCAGAAATCCATGGCAATGGTCCGAATCTGTATCTCAACTTTTGTATCAACAACACTGTCAGACAAGAAAATCGGCACAGACACCAGCATATGATAACTCTTATATCCACTTTCTTTCGGGTTCTTGATATAATCTTTGATGGACAGAACCTTCAAGTCGCTCTGATTACCAATCATCTCTGCAAGACGATAAATGTCTGATGTAAAGGAACAAATGAGCCGCACACCTGCAATATCGTTGATATACTTTACCATATTCTCTATGGAAGTCTCATATCCGTAACGTTTCAGTTTCTTTACGATACTCTCTGCTGTCTTTACTCTTGTCTTAATATGTTCAATCGGATTATACTGATGAACATGTTGAAATTCATCATTCAATATCTCCAGTTTTGTTCCGACTTCTTTTAATGCCGACTGGTATAAGAACATAACCGTTTTCCAACTATCGACATCTTCATAATTCTTTATTACACGATCCATATTTCACTTCTCCTCTCCATATTGAAGAGAAAAATTCGTACTTGTTTATTATAACACACTCCACTTCACTTGTGGGTCTGTTCACGAAAACTTAATAAATGATATTCGGGGCTGAAGACTCCCCTCTATGATATCCACTGGTTTTTCTTAATATTCAATTCCTTCTCTTGCTGTAATTCCCTGATCATATGGATGTTTGACTTTTCGAATTTCGGTTACATAATCAGCAAGCTCCAGCACTTTATCTGAGACAACATGACCAGTCAGCACAATTTCCAGACCACGTGGTTTGTGCTCCAGAAACTCTACCAGCTTTTCTTCACTTAATACGCCCAGCTGCACTGCACATAATATTTCGTCCAGTACCAGTACATCAAATGGACCGCAAAATTTTATAATCTCATCCAGTGCTTTATTGTTATAATGCTTTAGTCTTGCTTTTTCGTCTGCATTCATCTTGCTAACGAACTTCACACGATCTTTTCCCGGCAGACAGGTCACATTCGGGATCTGCTCCAAAATAACACGTTCACTGGAAGAGTTGTCTTTTAAAAACTGGAACATCAGAACATCCAGACCACTTCCTGCCGCACGCAGCGCTAATCCCATAGCTGCTGTCGTTTTTCCTTTTCCGTCTCCGTAATATACATGTATCCTTCCAGTTCCTATCATCTACAATTCTCCATTTCTTATTTCAAATTTGCCATAAATAATTCGTAAAAATCATCTTCTCCGGCAAGCATTGGTGAATTTTCTCCCCCACCATTCGTACTTCTTTTCATAGCAGCATGGAATTCCTCTCCTGCGCAAATAATATCCATTTCATAAATTTCATATCCCAGCTCCTGACAGACTCTGCAAAATGCACTAAGCGGTTCTTTTTCCTTCTTTGTGTTCTTAAGCCGTTCCTTAAGTTCTGGTTCTTTTAACGCCCGGTTCTGTAATTCATCTAACACATCTATTACATTTGCCATATTATTTCACATCCACTTTCTTACAAATGTCCTGGAGGCAGCATTTATCGCAATAAGGTTTTGTTCTGGCTGTACATACTTCTCTTCCATGGTTAACCAGTCTGTGGCAGAAGCTGTTTCCTTCTTCTGGTGGTATAATCTTCCACAATGCCATCTCTACTTTTTTCGGATCTTTCATCTTGTCTACAAGTCCGATTCGATTACATAATCTGATGCAATGCGTATCTGTAACAATTGCCGGCTTGCCGAACACATCCCCCATAATCAGATTCGCGCTCTTTCTTCCCACTCCCGGGAGCTTTAATAATTTGTCAAAATCATCTGGGACTTTTCCATTATATTCATCCCGAAGTATCTTCATGCATGCACTGATGTCTCTTGCTTTACTTTTTCCAAGTCCACACGGTCTTACGATCTCTTCTATCTCCTCCACCGGCGCATCTGCAAGTGCATTTACATCTGGAAATTTTGCATAGAGATCTTCTACGACTACATTGACCCTCGCATCTGTACACTGGGCTGCCAGACGTACACTGACAAGAAGCTTCCAGGCTTCATCATAATCTAATGTACAATCCGCATCCGGATATTCTTCTTTCAGGCGACGGATTACTTCCAGAGCCAGTTCTTTTTTTCGCATGCTAATCTCTCCTTTTATCGGTCTGACAATAGAACAACTTTTGTTCAAGAATGCCTCGAATTTTTTGCTCGCCATCTGCAAAGGCGAGAGCCATCTCATATCTGATATAATAACACACTTTCCGACATGACAAAAGCAGATAACACTAAGTTACCTGCTTTTTGTTGCCAAGCATACGACAAAAAGGTCCGGTGGACCTTTTTTAGTCTGCAAATGCTACTCTTTTATGTTCGTAGTATCCTTAAATCATCTCAAGAAATGCTGCGATTCGTGTATCAAGCTGTCCTACATCTGCCTGTGAGTAGTCTGTTTCGATATGAATATAAGGAAGTCCTTTTTCTTTTACACGCTTCTCGATGCTCTTTGCCTCAATGTTATATGTATGACAGGCCTGAAGGGTCATCTCAACAACTCCTTCTACCTGATACTCGTCAAGCAATCTTTCCAACAATTCATAACGATTCGTGTCTGGAGTCATGACAGAACAGCCAATTGCCAGATAACGTTCTGCTATTGCCTGATAAATGTCTTCTGCATCTTCATCGATCAGGCGATCCACTGACTTCGCACCGCCACAGTTCTCATATACAACGACATTTCCACCATTTTCTTCAATTGCTTTTACAACCTTCATCGGAGCACCGCTGCTTGGGCAGCCTGTCAGGAGAATTCTCTTTCGTCTCTCTGGCTTTTCTCCTTCTTCGTATTCTTTCATGATTTTTTCTGTCAGTGCATCGATTTCTGCCGGCATTGCTTCTTTATCAAATTTGAACTGGCTTCCATAAAGAACATTAAAAAGCTTGGAACCTTCCATTGGCGCCGGATCATTTTTCATTGTCTCATAAAACCTGCGAAGTGCCAGCCGTCCCTGGTTAGCAACATGAACTGCATGGCGAACCTGTTCTTCTGTGATTGTTGTGTTAAATGTCTCTTCAAGATATTCTTTGAATCGTATAATCTCCTTTTTCCAAAGTTCTAATGCTGATTCGTTCTGCGTATTTGGAAGTTCCATAATATACACATTTTTAAATTCTTTCATTAACTCGTACATTTTTTTCTTTCCATCGCAAGTTGTTTCCCCGACAACCACATCTGAAAAATAGAAAAATGGACATTTGTCAGTTACAGCAAAACCATAACTTGCTTTTACCATCGGGCAAAGGTTCTTTGGAAGATCTTTTTCTGCAACCGGGATTGTCTCATCAGATGTGGAACAAAGTCCGACTGTTACAGCTCCCATAGCCATGGCAATTTCCTGTGGAAAATATGTACAATACGCGCCAATTACTGGAATCCCCTTATCTTTTACCTCTTTCATGACCAAAAATGATTTCTGCCTCTGCTCTGCAAATTCTTCGAAAATCTCAGGCAATTCTTTTACTAACTCCATATTACTTCCTCCTTAAGTTTTCATTTTCCTCAACATATAATTATGCACGGAAAATTATATCGTATCTCCTAGCTGATATAATTTTTATTGTAGTCTCTTTATTAATATCGGACAAATTGGTATTTATAATATATACGTGTATGTATTTTATTTATCTATAGTTTCAAGAAATCTTACCAGGTGCAAGAACCTTTACCAGCTGCAAAAGTCCTTACGCATTGAATACGTATTTATCCAGTCTGTTATATGTTTCTTAACCTACTTTCCTGTTTTCTTAAGGTTTTCATAAGAAATTTCAGATTTGTTTTATTGTTTTAACATATTTTAGACGTAATTCTTGGCTATAATAAAGTCAGATAGTTGAGAGAGACATAAATCAACTATCTCCCCCTCATAAAGTGCGAAAGCACTTACTCTCATTCCTTTAGATAACTATAACAACAACAAAAACCCGTTGGTCGAAAGACTAACGGGTTTTTGCTATGTTTTTTTCATGACAGGAGTTTTTGGTTCTTATTGCTTTTTAGAGAATCCATCTTACACCGTCCGTCCGGATATCTCCGGCTTCGTCGGACGAATTACCGCACGATAGAATATAACACGGTCATCTAACACTTCCTGAAACATGGATACGGTCTTTCCTGTGATGAATGCGCAGAGTACTGTTCCGATTCCTACGCCGTGAAGTCCGTGAAGGATTCCGATGGAAAGTACCAGTGTTGTAGTCAGACAACACAAGTCAAATGTGGTCTTCACATATTTATATGGTTTGTTCAGAATCTCTGACATATCCCTTGGAAATGTATCCGTCGGAATAATCGGAAGCATACAGCGATTCGCCAGTGCGATTCCAAAGCCGATAATCAAAAATCCCAATGCAAAATACAGTACATTTAACGCCATTGTATTTGGCAGAAGTGCCAGCCATGCATCGTGGACATCAATCATTTTCCCAAAACCGATTCCTACAACAAAGGAAAAGATATATTCGAAACAAAATGCTTTCTTTAAAATCATAAGTGTTAATACGAGCATTGTCTGAAAAATGTAATTCCATGTTCCAAACGACAGTGCCGGAAATACTTTATTGAATACAAATGGCACAGATGAAATCGTTGAAATTCCAAAGCCACTCTTTGCCATCAGGCACACTCCAAGACTGTTGATGATTAGTACGATGCAAAGAGCCAGTTCTCCAGGGAGATATTTTTTATTCATGATAATCCTCTTTTCTTTTAATCTTGTTGTGATATACGCCTCATATACTTTTACTGCATACATCTGATATATCCTCCGGCATGGCGCACATTGTCCGGTGGACAATGGTTTTGCGCCGACCGAAACGGAGTGTAGACTTGCAGAGGTGCGCAGTAGAAGTA
>PPYE01338106.1_pt1 | contig 28602 bp, 25 predicted proteins | sample 1559881 | NCBI WGS metagenome assembly PPYE01 (sample SAMN08240022, study PRJNA423297) | Human gut metagenome, whole genome shotgun sequencing project. | reverse complement strand
AATATATATATTGGTTCAAATATCTCTGAAATCCCAAACTATAAATATTATTTTAACTTCTGCATTTTTGGTAAAGTATGTCCAATCTAAAAATAAATGATGAAAAATTGTTATCAATAATTATACCTGTATATAATGTTGAGGAATATCTTCAATTATGCCTTGATTCATTACTTAGAAACATTAGCAAAGGTGCCGAGAACTACATCGAAATATTAATAATTAATGATGGTAGCACTGATAATAGCCAAGCGGTTATAAATTCTTATCTTGAAAAAGAATCATATATTAGGGCTTACGTTAAACAAAATGGTGGTTTATCCGATGCAAGGAACTACGGTATACAACGGTCAAAAGGTAAATATATAAGCTTTATTGATTCTGATGATATAGTTAATCCTGAATTTATCAATATAGTCGTGAGTCTACTAATACAGAATGAATTCGATGTTATGTCATTTGAGTTTAAAAAATTTTTTGGCATGGGCACAATGACTTTAGAGTCATATTCCTTTACACCGAAAGAACTTAATGAACATTTGCATGATGTTGACCTTGATTTCTATTTAGATGGTGCTTTGGTTGCGTGGAATAAAATCTATTCTAAAAAATGCTTCGACGAAATACAATTCACTAAGGGCTTGTATTATGAAGACGTTGCACTGGTTCCACTTATTCTTGATTCGGCAAAAGCTATCAAACATCTTGATTTAGTACTTTACGGTTACAGGCAAAGAAAAGGTTCAATTACATCACAGCAAGATGATAAATATATGGATTTGTTAAAAGGTGTGGAGTTTATTTATAGCAAATCCACTTCAACGTTTATTCGCAAAATAGTTATTTCACAATTGTTTACATTGTGTTTGATTACTTTAAGGCTACCGTTTAAGCATTGCATACGAAATATGAAAAGAATTTCATATATATATATAAATAATTTTGATTTTGGCAATGATAAAATTTCATTTTCAATAAAAAACTCTCCGTTTTTATTGCTTAAAATTTTTGGACGTACATCTATTTATTTGCTGTTAGGTGCAAAGCCGTTAATAAAAATCCATTTGTGGCTCAAAAATATACTCTCTACATTTAGGTGATGATATGAAGGTTGATTATTTAATCGTCGGTTCTGGTCTTTTTGGTGCGATTTTCGCATATGAGATGAAGAAGCGTGGATTTAATGTTAAAATAATTGAAAAACGTTCTCATGTAGGAGGCAATATATATTGTGAGAAAATAGAGGGTGTAAATGTTCATAAATATGGTGCCCATATATTTCATACAAATGATAAAAACATATGGGATTATGTCAACAAATTAACTGAGTTTAACCGATTTACAAATTCTCCAATCGCAATATCAAAAGGTGAGGTTTATAATTTACCTTTTAATATGAATACGTTTAATAAGATATGGGGGGTTAGTCGTCCTCAAGAAGCAATGTCAATAATTGCTTCTCAACGAGCTGAACTATGTAATGAGGTGCCTTCAAATTTGGAGGAGCAGGCTATATCGTTAGTTGGCAGAGATGTTTATGAGTTATTAATAAAAGAATACACTGAGAAGCAATGGGGAAGAAGTTGCAAAGATCTCCCTGCGTTCATTATCAAGAGGCTACCTGTTAGGTTCACTTACGATAACAATTATTTTACTGATAAATATCAAGGAATCCCTATTGGTGGATACAATAAAATCATTGATAAACTATTGGATGGTATTAATTGTGAAACAAATGTTGATTTTTTTGATGATAAAGATATGTGGTCAATCAATGCTAATAAAATAGTTTATACAGGACCAATAGATAAATTCTTTGATTACAAGCACGGCGCTTTAGAGTATAGAAGCTTGAGGTTTGAGAGCGAGATTCATAATATTGATAATTTTCAAGGTAATGCCGTTGTAAATTATATAGATAGCAAATATGAATTTACTCGTATAATAGAACATAAGCATTTTGAATTTGGGGCGCAACCAAAGACGGTAATTACTAAAGAGTTTCCAAAGGAATTTGTTTCTGGAGACGAACCATATTATCCCGTTAATGATTCAAAAAATAACAGAATTTATTCTAAATATAAATCCGAAACAGAGCAGTGTCCTAATGTGATATTTGGTGGTAGATTGGCAGAATATAAATATTATGATATGCACCAAGTCATTTCTTCTGCGTTAAAAGCTGTGGATTTGGAGCTTGGAATATGAGCGCAAACGAAGTTGTGTGTATTATTGTTACATTCAATCGAGCTGATTTGTTAAAGAAAGTAGTCCATGGCGTGCTTAATCAAACAAAGAATGTTTCAAAGATTATAATTGTTGATAATAATAGCCAAGATAATACTTCTGAGATAGTTGGTTTGTTTAAATCATCGTTTAACAATATAGTGTACCATAACACTGGTAGTAATTTGGGGGGGGCTGGTGGTTTTCATGCCGGCTTTACCATTGCCGAAGATTACCCTTATGACTATATATGGGTAATGGATGACGATTGCCTCCCTGAACCGAATTGTTTAGAGGAGTTGCTTAAAGTAAATATTGCAAACGTTGGGATCGTCCAGCCCATGCGATATAATCTTGATGGCTCTTGTGCTGAGTTATCTCCGATTGAGTATGATCTTAAAAATCCTTTCAATTTAAATCCAAAAACTAAATCGGTGCTCGATTGTTATGACGGCTTGACAAGCGATTCTATCATAGAATTACATGGAGTTCCTTTTGAGGGACCTTTGATTTCAAAGAGATTAATTCAAGATGTCGGGTTTCCGAATCCTGATTTTTTTATTTTTTATGATGATCTTGATTTTTCTATAAGAGCAAGGAAACTAGGGTATAAAATTTTTTGCTCAAGAAAGGCGAAAGCCACAAGATTATTGATAAATAATCAGCGTAATGATTTGAGGTCATGGAAGGGCTATTTTATGCTGCGTAATTTATTCTATATACATTCAATTTACGGCGAGAACAGCTTTGTGAAATTTAAACCCTACATTTTGGTTTTGGGATATTCATTTTTATCGTTCTTACGTTTCGATTTTGTACAGATAGGGACTATTTGTGCAGCAATTAGAGATTCAAAAAAACTAGCTAACACTGATTTGTACAAACCGAGATAAAAAAATTAGCACGACCTTCAATTGATTTGAATCGAAGGTATGTAGCTTATAAACTCTCTGAGAGAATCAATAAAAGTCACCTGACAGGAGTATGTAATGCCTAAGCAACAGATCGGCGTCGTCGGTATGGCAGTGATGGGGCGCAACCTGGCGCTCAACATCGAAAGCCGCGGTTATACCGTCTCCATCTTCAACCGCTCCCGCGAGAAAACTGAAGAAGTTGTTGCCGAGAACCCGGGTAAGAAACTGGTTCCTTATTACACGGTGAAAGAGTTCGTCGAGTCTCTTGAAACCCCACGTCGTATCCTGTTAATGGTGAAAGCGGGTGCAGGCACCGATGCTGCCATCGATTCCCTGAAGCCGTACCTTGATAAAGGCGACATCGTCATTGATGGTGGTAACACCTTCTTCCAGGACACTATCCGTCGCAACCGTGAACTGTCCGCGGAAGGCTTTAACTTTATCGGTACCGGCGTGTCCGGCGGTGAAGAAGGTGCCCTGAAAGGCCCATCTATCATGCCTGGTGGCCAGAAAGAAGCGTATGAGCTGGTTGCGCCTATCCTGACCAAGATTGCCGCTGTTGCCGAAGATGGCGAACCGTGCGTAACCTACATCGGAGCTGACGGTGCAGGTCATTACGTGAAGATGGTTCACAACGGCATCGAATACGGCGACATGCAGCTGATTGCTGAAGCCTATTCTCTGTTGAAAGGCGGCCTGAACCTGTCTAACGAAGAGCTGGCTACCACCTTCACCGAGTGGAATGAAGGCGAGCTGAGCAGCTACCTGATCGACATCACTAAAGACATTTTCACCAAAAAAGACGAAGACGGTAAATATCTTGTTGATGTGATCCTGGATGAAGCGGCGAACAAAGGCACCGGAAAATGGACAAGCCAGAGCTCTCTGGATCTGGGCGAACCGCTGTCGTTGATCACCGAATCCGTATTCGCTCGCTACATCTCTTCTCTGAAAGACCAGCGCGTTGCGGCATCTAAAGTGCTGTCCGGCCCGCAGGCTCAACTGGCTGGCGATAAAGCAGAGTTTGTTGAGAAAGTTCGTCGCGCGCTGTACCTGGGTAAAATCGTCTCTTACGCGCAGGGCTTCTCTCAACTGCGTGCTGCGTCTGACGAATACAACTGGGATCTGAACTACGGTGAAATCGCGAAGATCTTCCGCGCAGGTTGCATCATTCGTGCGCAGTTCCTGCAGAAAATCACTGACGCTTATGCTGAAAACAAAGGCATCGCGAACCTGCTGCTGGCCCCGTACTTCAAAAATATCGCTGACGAATATCAGCAAGCGCTGCGTGATGTAGTGGCTTATGCTGTGCAGAATGGTATCCCGGTACCGACCTTCTCTGCAGCGGTAGCCTACTACGATAGCTACCGTTCTGCGGTGCTGCCAGCTAACCTGATCCAGGCCCAGCGCGACTACTTTGGTGCACATACGTATAAACGCACCGATAAAGAAGGTGTGTTCCACACTGAATGGCTGGATTAATCTGATTTAGTCTAACTGTAAATGCAGGCCCGGAGCGCTCCTCCGGGCTTTTTTATTGCCAAAAAATGGGATTCAGTCAGGTCTGATATCCGGTGTTGTAGCAAAGCACGATATACTGGTGCAATGCAGAGCCGATGCGCGACGTTGTTTGCAGCGTGTTCACCCTCAAATGTTTAACCGGAAGAAGTTACACAGCGAATGAAGATAACTATCTCAGGAACAGGTTATGTTGGTTTGTCGAACGGTATTCTGATTGCCCAGCACCATGAAGTGGTCGCTCTGGATATCGTTCCGACGAAGGTCGAGATGCTGAATCAGAAAAAATCGCCGATCGTTGATAGAGAGATCGAAGAGTATCTGGCGACAAAACAGCTGAATTTCCGTGCAACGACCGATAAGTATGATGCATACCGCGACGCGGACTACGTTATCATCGCGACACCGACTGATTACGATCCGAAAACGAACTACTTTAACACCTCGAGCGTCGAGTCAGTGATCCGCGATGTGGTCGAAATCAACCCAAATGCGGTGATGGTAATTAAATCAACGATTCCGGTTGGCTTTACGAACACCATTAAAGAACAGTTGGGTATCGACAATATTTTCTTTTCGCCAGAATTCCTGCGTGAAGGCCGTGCGCTGTACGACAACCTGCATCCGTCCCGTATCGTTATTGGTGAACGCTCTGAACGCGCCGAGCGGTTTGCTGCGTTGTTGCAGGAAGGTGCGGTTAAAAAAGATATTCCGACGCTGTTTACCGACTCGACTGAAGCCGAAGCCATCAAGTTGTTTGCTAACACCTATCTGGCGTTACGTGTGGCCTACTTTAACGAGCTGGATAGCTATGCAGAAAGTCTTGGCTTGAACTCGCGGCAGATTATTGAAGGTGTGTGCCTGGATCCTCGTATCGGTAATCACTACAACAACCCGTCATTCGGCTATGGTGGCTACTGCCTGCCGAAAGATACTAAGCAGTTGCTGGCGAACTACGCGTCCGTACCGAATAACATTATTGGTGCGATCGTAGATGCGAACCGTACGCGTAAGGACTTTATTGCAGATTCTATTCTTGCGCGTAAGCCTAAGGTGGTTGGCGTGTACCGTTTGATCATGAAAAGTGGTTCCGATAATTTCCGGGCATCATCGATTCAGGGCATCATGAAGCGCATTAAGGCAAAGGGCGTGCCCGTTATTATCTATGAACCGGTCATGGAAGAGGATGAATTTTTCCATTCCCGAGTTGTGCGTGATCTTAATGCGTTCAAAAATGAAGCAGATATTATTATTTCTAACCGCATGACGTCAGAATTAGCTGATGTTGCCGATAAAGTTTATACCCGCGATTTGTTTGGTAGTGATTAATCTCGTCTCCATAAAAAAGGCCTTATATAAGGCCTTTTTTATTTTAATCAGGTCAGTAATTAAACTTTGTAGAAATCACGGTACCAGTCAACAAAGTTCTTCACCCCATCTTTAACCGTGGTTTCAGGTTTAAAACCAATAACATCATACAGCGCTCTGGTGTCTGCGCTGGTTTCCAGCACATCACCTGGCTGTAGCGGTAGCATATTTTTCTTCGCTTCAATACTCAGTGCATCTTCCAGAGCCTGGATATAGTCCATGAGCTCAACCGGTGAACTATTGCCGATATTGTAGACGCGATAGGGCGCAATGCTGGCTGCTGGGGTGCCTGTTTCAACGGTCCATTGTGTGTCTGCGTGTGGAATGACATCCTGCAGGCGAATGATTGCTTCTGCGATATCATCAATATAGGTAAAGTCACGCTTCATTTTGCCATAGTTATAGACGTCAATACTCTTCCCTTCCAGCATCGCTTTGGTGAACTTGAACAGCGCCATATCCGGTCGACCCCACGGACCGTAAACGGTGAAAAAACGCAACCCGGTTGTGGGCAATCCGTACAGGTGGGAATAAGTATGGGCCATCAGTTCGTTGGCTTTTTTGGTTGCCGCATACAGAGATACGGGGTGATCAACGGAATCATCCGTTGAGAAAGGCATTTTGCGATTCAGGCCGTAAACTGAACTGGATGAGGCATAGAGTAAATGCTGAATTTTATTATGGCGACACCCTTCCAGTATGTTCAGAAAGCCTGTGAGATTTGAGTCTGCGTAGGCATGCGGGTTTTCGAGTGAATATCGTACGCCAGCCTGTGCGGCGAGATGGATCACACGTTCAAAATGCCCGGATGCGAAAAGTTCAGTCATGCCTTCGCGGTCGGCTAAATCAATTTTCTGAAACTGGAAACCAGGCTGTGCAAGTAATTCCAGACGAGCTTGTTTAAGGCTGACGTCGTAGTAATCGTTCAGGTTATCAATACCGACTACTTGATGGCCAGCCTCAAGGAGGCGTTTGCTAACGTGGAAGCCGATGAAACCAGCGGCACCCGTAACCAGGTATTTCATGTTTATTCCTCTTTTTGGCTAAATAATAGCCAGTCGCCAACAGGTGCTACTAAAAAGTGGAATGATACCGTTAGATGGTAAAAAAGCTAATTGTTATATTATTTACGCCTACCATTTTTACTGGTTAGACGGTAAGTATTCACGATATGAATTCAAAAAATGAATTGTAAAATATAACGATTAGCGGGCATGAAACCTGTCTGTTGATGGTTTTTTGCGCATGAAGATGTTCTTTGAGTATTTACACTCTTATTTAATCGTATCGATTTTCAGTAGTGATTGAAATATCAATCAAAATCCCAGAAACAATTTGATTTTTTTATCATTAATCCTATGGCATTGCCTCAATTTATAGCTAAACTAATCCCAGTTTAAGTCTTTCCTTATCTAGGGTTTCTATGTCTGTAAGTGATAACAACATGTCCGGGCGCAGTCACGATCCGGAACAGATTGATCTGATTGATTTACTTGTACAGTTGTGGCGTGGGAAAGTAACAATCGTTATCGCGATTGTTATTGCCATAGTGCTTTCTGTGGTCTATTTGACAGTTGCTAAGGAGAAATGGACCTCAACAGCCATTATTACTCAACCGGATGTTGGTCAGATCGCCACATATAACAACGCCCTCAATGTGTTGTATGGTGCCAGCGCCCCCAAGGTTACTGAACTGCAGACAAACGTGGTTGGTCGTTTCAGTACCTCTTTCTCTGCATTGGCTGAAACGCTTGATAATCAGGAAGAACCACAGAAACTGTTAATTGAACAGTCTGTGAAAGGTCAACCGCTGCCGTTAGCGGTTTCTTATGTGGGTGGCTCACCTGAAGACGCTCAGCGTCAACTGGCTGAATACATTCAACAAACAGATGAAAAGGTTGCTAAAGAGCTGGAGCTTGACCTGGTTGATAATATCAAGTTGCAAACCACCACGTTGCAAGACTCTCTGAAAACTCAGGAAGTGGTCGCGCAGGAGCAAAAAGATCTGCGAATTAAGCAAATTCAGGAAGCGCTGCGTTATGCAGAGCAGGCCGGGGTGACTAAGCCGCAAATTCAGCAGACGCAGGATGTGACGCAGGACAGTATGTTCCTGTTGGGTAGTGATGCCCTGAAATCCATGATTGAGCACGAATCTACACGTCCTTTGATATTGTCTGATAACTACTTCCAGACCAAGCAAAAGCTTTTGGATATTGAAAGTCTTAAGCTTGAAGGGGCTGAGTTACACGCCTACCGCTATGTGATGAAACCAACGTTACCGATTCGTCGTGACAGCCCGAAAAAAGCGATTACCCTCGTGCTGGCGGTTCTGCTCGGTGGGATGATTGGTGCAGGCGTAGTGCTGGGGCGAAATGCTCTGCGTGGTTACAAAGCCAAAGCTGAGTAAGTCTAAAGCTGACAACAAAAAACCGGGCTCTGCCCGGTTTTTTTACGTCTGCAGATTACTGATGACGCTTACGTAAATTCTCAATCACCGTCGTCAGGTCGAGGTCCTGGTCTTGCAGCAGCACCAGCAGGTGATACATCAGATCAGAAGCTTCATTTGTCAGCTCAAAACGGTCGTTAACGGTCGCAGCCAGCGCGGTTTCTACGCCTTCTTCACCCACTTTCTGTGCGATGCGTTTGGTGCCGCTGGCATACAGTTTCGCGGTGTAGGAGCTGGCCGGGTCAGCGGTTTTACGTTCGGCCAGCAGTTGCTCAAGCTGATACAGGAACAGCCACTGATGGCTGGCGTCACCAAAGCAGCTTGAGGTGCCTTTATGGCAGGTTGGGCCAATCGGATTAACCAGAACGAGCAGAGTGTCGTTGTCACAGTCAGGCGCAATGCTCACCACATTCAGGAAGTGACCGGAGGTTTCTCCTTTGGTCCACAGGCGCTGCTTGGTCCGCGAGAAAAAGGTCACTTTGCCGCTTTCGAGCGTTTTATCCAGCGCCTCCGGGTTCATATACCCCAGCATCAATACTTCACCGGAAACCGCATGCTGCGCGATGACTGGCATCAGCCCGTCGGTTTTTTCCCAGTCCAGTTCGCGGCATTGTTGCTTCGTTAACATATCCTGATCTCCACGCCCTGTGTTGCCAGGTACGCTTTTAATTCACCAATATTGATAATTTGCTTGTGGAAGACGGAGGCGGCAAGCGCGCCGTCAACGTCGGCATCCCGGAAGGCTTCGAGGAAGTGTTCCATGGTGCCCGCACCGCCGGAGGCAATCAGCGGTACGTGGCAAACATCACGCACTTTTTTCAGTTGCTCCAGGTCATAACCGTTACGTACGCCGTCCTGGTTCATCATGTTCAGGACGATTTCGCCCGCGCCGCGTTTTTGGACTTCCTGCACCCAGTCCAGTGTTTCCCACTGCGTGACGCGGGTACGGCTTTCATCCCCGGTATACTGATTAACGTGATATTTGCCGGTTTCGGCGTCATACCAGGTATCAATGCCCACCACGATGCACTGCACGCCAAAGCGATCTGCCAGACGGGTGATAAGTTCCGGTTCGGCCAGCGCCGGGGAGTTGATGGAGATTTTGTCCGCCCCGAATGAGAGGATGCGCGCCGCATCGTCGATGGATTTAATGCCACCGGCAACACAGAACGGAATATCGATCACTTCCGCCACGCGTGATACCCAGCTTTTATCCACTACGCGGCCATCGCTGGAAGCGGTGATATCGTAGAACACCAGTTCATCTGCGCCTTCATCGGCATAACGTTTTGCCAGTGGGACAATGTCGCCAATAATCTCATGATTGCGGAACTGGACGCCTTTTACCACCTGTCCATCGCGAACGTCCAGACAAGGAATTATGCGTTTTGCCAGCATTGTATGGCCTCCTCAACGGTGAACTTACCTTCCAGCAGGGCTCGTCCGACGATAACACCACGAACACCGGTCCCGCGCAGGGCCGCTACGTCCTCGATTCCACCAATGCCGCCAGATGACTGAAACGCCACCTGCGGGTATTTGGCGCACACTTCTTCATACAGCGCGACGTTTGAGCCTGCCAGCGTACCGTCGCGGGAGATATCGGTGCACAGCACGTGCTTCAGGCCGACGGGTAAATAGGTCTCAACCAGTTCTTCCAGTGAAACCCCGGAATCTTCCTGCCAGCCGCTAACCGCCACCTGTTTTTTCCCGCGCTCGTCAATACGAACGTCCAGTGCCAGCACCAGCGCGTCGGCACCAAAACGGGCAAACCAGTTCTTGACGACTTCGGGAGATTTTACCGCCGTCGAACCCACCACTACACGCGCAACACCAGCGTTAAGCAGCGCTTCAATATCCGCTTCGGTACGCACGCCGCCGCCAACCTGCACTGGAACGTTGACGCCAGCGACCAGCGTTTTAATCAGCGGGATCTGGCGCTGCGCCGGGTCTTTCGCGCCGGTTAAATCAACCAGGTGCAGTACTTCGGCACCCTGGGCGGCGTAATCCTGCAAACGGGGGAGCGGATCGTTGCCGTAATCACGTTGCCTGGCGTAATCGCCCTGATGAAGACGCACTACCGTGCCGTCGATTAAATCTAATGCCGGAATAATCATTACATCTCCAGAAAGTTTTTCAGCAACTGCGCCCCAGCCGCGCCCGAACGTTCCGGGTGAAACTGTACGCCAAAGAAATTGTCTTTTTGTACTGCCGCGGTAAACGGTTCGCCGTAATTGCACTGGGCGATGGTCCACGGGTTTACCGGCATAGCGTAGCTGTGTACAAAGTAGAAATACGCGCCATCTTCAATGCCCTGGAACAGACGATTTCCCGCTTGTGGATAGACGCGATTCCAGCCCATATGCGGCAGCGGCAGACCGAAATCGGTCATCTTAGGGACGTCCTGCTCAATAATGCCCAGCAGGGAGACACCGTTACTCTCTTCGCTGCGGCGGCCCAGCAGTTGCATACCTAAACAGATCCCCAGTACCGGTTGCGTGCAGGCTTTAATCAGTTCAATCAGTTCGCGCTCGTGCAACTGGTCCATAGCCGCCTGCGCGGTGCCGACGCCCGGCAGAAACAGTTTATCGGCGCGCAGCACCACGTCCGGGTCACGGCTGACAACCGGGTCGTATCCATGCCGTGCGACGGCGGATTTTACCGAGTGCAGGTTGGCGCAACCGGTGTCCAGAATCACCACGTTCATTACAGCACTCCTTTTGAGGAGGGCAGCGTGTCGCCTTCTACACGAATCGCCTGACGCAGCGTACGGCCAAAGGCTTTAAACAGGCTTTCCACGCGGTGGTGATCATTTTTGCCTTTGGTTTTCAGGTGCAGGGTGACGCCCATGGTGTAGGAGAGTGAACGGAAGAAGTGTTCGATCATCTCCGTGCTCAGATCGCCAACGCGCTGGTAGGTAAACTCCGCGCGGTACTCCAGGTGTGGACGGCCGGAGATATCCAGCGCGCAACGTGCCAGGCACTCATCCATCGGCAGTACAAAACCAAAACGATTGATGCCGCGTTTATCGCCTAACGCCAGCTTTAAGGCTTCGCCCAGCGCCAGACCGGTATCTTCAACGGTGTGGTGATCGTCTATATACAGATCGCCCTTGACGGCAATCTCCATGCGAAAACCGCCGTGAGTGGCGATTTGATCCAGCATGTGGTCAAAGAAGCCAACGCCGGTATTGATTTTGCTGCGGCCTTCGCGGTCCAGCCAGACTTTGACGTCAATCTGCGTTTCTTTAGTATTACGCTCAACGTGTGCGTAGCGGTCACGTTTGGTCAACTGCTCGCCGATCATCGCCCAGTTCAGGGTATCGCGATGGTAACGCAATCCGCTAATGCCCATGTTTTCAGCGAGCTGAATATCGGTCGCCCGATCACCAATGACGTAGCTGTTCGCCATATCCATGGCCTGTTCAACCAGAAACTGTTCAACCAGCTTCACTTTTGGCTTACGGCAATCGCACTCGTCCGCTGGCAGGTGCGGGCAAATCAGTACCTCATCAAACGTCACACCCTGAGAGGTGAAAATTTGCATCATCAGGTTATGCGGACCGTCAAAATCAGCCTGTGGGAAACTCTGCGTTCCAAGTCCATCCTGGTTAGTGATCATAACCAGCTTAAAACCTGCTTTTTGCAGTTTCAGCAAAACGGGAACGACGTCCGGTTCGAAGGCAAGCTTGTCAAAGCGATCGACCTGAAAGTCACTTGGCGGTTCGGAAATCAGGGTTCCATCACGGTCAATAAAAAGATACTTCTGGCTCATACTTGCTCCGCACGTAAGGCGTCAATGACGCGCTGGCTCTCTTCACGGGTTCCGACAGTAATTCGCAGGCAGCCGCTTAACGAAGGTTGTTTATTCTGATCTCGTAAGATAATGCCCTGATCCCACAAAGATTTAAATACGCTACTTGATGCGGTGAAGCGCGCCAGAACATAGTTGGTTTCAGACTCGAAAACCTGCTCTACACAGCGAATTGTTTTCAGGTTTTCCACCAGGTACTGACGTTCTTCCAGGATCTGTTCTACGCGTTGGCGCATGGCGGAAATCCCTTGCGGCGTCAGGGCCTGGGCGGCGATATCCGCTACTGGCGTAGAGAGCGGGTAGGGGGCAATCACCTTTAACAACAGATTGATAACCTCTGCATTCGCCAGCGTAAACCCGCAGCGTAAACCGGCGAGAGCAAACGCTTTTGACAACGTGCGTAATATCACCAGATGCGGATACTCAGACAGCCAGCCTGCCAGCGTGGCTTGCGGACAAAACTCAATATAGGCCTCATCAGCGACCACAATAGCTTTACCCTGCGTCATTTCGAGCAGTGAACGCAGATCCTGCGGGTTAATCAACTGGCCGGTTGGGTTATTAGGGCTGCAAACGTAGATCACCTTCACGCCATCAATCTTGTCCGCGATGCCTTGCAAATCCAGCTGCCAGTTATCAAGGGTCGGAACGGTGCGACATTCGACGCCAATCGTTTCGGCGCTGACGCTGTACATGCCGTAAGTCGGCGGGCAGTAGAGAATGGCATCTTTACCGGGTTCGCAAAACGCGCGCACCAGCAGCTCGATCCCTTCATCTGCGCCGCGGCTGACCAGCACCTGCTCCGGTTTGACGCCAGCATACTGCGCGTAATTCTCAATCACCGCTTTCGGCTGACACTCCGGGTAGCGGTTCAGCGTTTGTTGACTGAGCTGGAACTCCACGGCGGTGGGATATTCATTCGCGTTGAGCCAGACATCGCCGTTACCGCCGAGACGACGGGCAGACTGATAGGGCGTTAATTCGCGAACATTCTTACGGGCTAAATCAGCGACGCTGAGAAAGTTGTCAGTGCTCATGCTTGCTCCTTCAGGGCGTTAACGCGCAGGGTAACGGCATTTTGGTGGGCAGTCAGTCGTTCAGCAGCGGCCAGTATTTCAATGGTTGAGGCTAGGCCAGAGAAACCTTGTGGGGTTAATTCCTGTACGGTCATCCGCTTCTGGAAATCAGCCAGGCCAAGGCTTGAGCAGGTCGCGGTATAGCCGTAGGTCGGAAGAACGTGGTTGGTGCCAGAAGCATAGTCGCCTGCGGATTCCGGCGACCAGTCGCCGAGGAACACCGAACCGGCGCTGGTGATCTCATCAACCAGTTCACGTGCGTTGCGGGTCTGAATAATCAGGTGTTCCGGACCGTAGGCGTTAGAAATGGCCACGCACTGTTCAAGATCTTTGGCGATAATCAGCCGGCTGGCGGCGAGCGCCTGGCGGGCGGTGTCGGCGCGGGAAAGCTCAGCCAGCTGGCGCTCTACGGCTTTGGCAACGCCTTCGGCAAGGGTAGCGTCTGGCGTCAATAGGATAACCTGCGAGTCGGGGCCGTGTTCTGCCTGAGAAAGCAGGTCAGAGGCAACAAAGTCCGGCGTCGCGCCGCTGTCAGCGATAACCAGCACTTCGGACGGGCCAGCAGGCATGTCGATGGCCGCGCCGTCAAGACGCTGGCTGACCTGACGTTTGGCTTCGGTCACATACGCATTGCCCGGCCCGAAGATTTTATCGACCTTAGGAATAGATTCGGTGCCCAGCGCCAGCGCGGCAATAGCCTGCGCGCCGCCCACATTAAACACCTCTTTTACACCACACAGCTGCGCGGCGTAGAGAATTTCATCGGCAATCGGCGGTGGTGAGCACAGCACCACTTTTTTGCAGCCGGCGATGCGCGCCGGGGTCGCCAGCATTAATACGGTAGAGAACAGCGGCGCCGAACCTCCAGGAATATACAGGCCCACGGAAGCGATAGGGCGGGTAACCTGCTGGCAGCGCACACCCGGCTGAGTTTCGATATCCACCGGTGGCAGGATCTGCGCGGTGTGGAAAGTATCAATATTACGCACCGCTGCCTGCATAGCTTGTTTCAGTTCGTCGCTCAGGCGACTACTGGCTTGCTGGATTTCTTCCTCGGTGACGCGCAGCGCGCCGACCTCGGTTTTATCAAACTTCGCGCTGTATTCACGCAGCGCCCGGTCGCCGTTATTTTTGACGTTCTCAAGGATCTCGGCCACCGTACGGCTGATGCTTTCCGAGGCGGAAATAGCCGGGCGCATCAGCAGTTCGCGTTGCTGCTCGGAGCTACAGCTATTCCAGTCAATCAGGGTATTGAAGCTCATGGCTATCACTCCATCATCTTCTCAATTGGCAGCACCAGAATTGAGCTGGCACCGAGCGCTTTCAGTTTTTCCATTGTTTCCCAGAACAGGGTTTCGCTGCTGACCATGTGCATGGCAACACGCTGCTGGTCGCCGGCCAGCGGCAGAATGGTCGGACGCTCAGCGCCAGGCAGCAGGGCGATAACTTCGTCCAGACGCTCGCTCGGCGCGTGCATCATGATGTATTTGGATTCACGAGCCTGAATAACGCCCTGAATACGGGTCAGCAATTTGTCGATCAGTTGTTGCTTGGCGTCGGCCATTTCGCCGTCGCGCTGAATCAGGCAGGCTTTAGAGCGGTAAATGACTTCCACTTCACGCAGACCGTTGGCTTCAAGCGTTGCGCCGGTGGACACCAGATCACAAATCGCGTCGGCCAGACCCGCACGGGGAGCGACTTCTACAGAGCCGTTTAACAGACAGGATTTAAACGACACCCCTTTTTGATCGAGATAACGTTTGAGCAGGTGTGGGTAAGAGGTAGCGATACGCTTACCGTTCAGCGCTGCCGGGCCATCCCAGGCTTCATCAACCGGGGTTGCCAGCGAGAGACGGCAGCCGCCGAAGTCCAGACGACGCAGGGTAAAATAGCGAGGATCTTCACCCTGTGCCCGGCGGTTGAGCAGTTCCTCTTCCAGAACATTTTCCCCGATGATGCCGAGGTCAACAACGCCATCCATCACCAGACCCGGGATATCGTCATCACGTACGCGCAGAATATCGATAGGCATATTCTCTGCCATTGCAATCAGGCGCTGGGTGTGAAGATTAATTTTAATGCCACAACGGGCCAGCAATTCGCGTGAATCATCGCTTAAACGGCCAGATTTCTGCATAGCTATGCGTAAACGGGTGTTGTCTAACATTCTTTATTCCTCGTTATCCTGTCTGAATCAGTTTGGGTCACGCACAAAAAAAAAGCCCCCGGAAGAAATCTTCCGGGGGCTTTCTCATACGCTCATGCACCGCTGGAAGATTTAAATGTCTCCCAGCACACATCGCCTGAAAGACTAGTCAGGATGATGGTGATGATGGTGTTTGAATTGAGCGCGTGTCATAAATTTTCTCGATGAATGTTTATTCATTTGATGTCTTTTAACCTAAACCACTTTAGCTACGGAAAGCAAGGGCTTTTTTTGATCATTAATTCATTTCATATTGATACTATGAATTGTCAGCCACCGTGGGCTGGCGTAGCCTTGCGTTATAGGCCAAAAGTCAGGAGAGAAGGCATGAAAAAGGTCGCAATTGTCGGATTAGGTTGGTTAGGCATGCCGTTAGCCATGTCGCTGGCGGCGAGAGGCTGGCAGGTTACCGGCAGCAAAACCACATTGGATGGGGTGGAAGCGGCCCGCATGAGCGGTATCGAGAGTTACTCGCTGCGCCTGGAACCTGAACTGGTCTGTGAGGCTGACGATCTCGACGCACTGATGGACGCCGATGCGTTGGTTATTACGCTGCCTGCACGCCGTAGCGGTCCTGGGGAAGCATTTTACCTGCAGGCAATGCAGGAACTGGTCGACAGCGCGCTGGCGTATCGGATCCCGCGGATTATTTTTACCAGTTCTACGTCAGTCTATGGTGACGTTCAAGGAACAGTGAAAGAGGGGACGCCGCGTAATCCGGTCACGGCAAGTGGTCGTGTTCTGAAAGAACTTGAAGACTGGTTGCACAATTTACCTGGCACGTCGGTGGATATTTTGCGTCTGGCCGGGTTAGTTGGTCCGGGAAGACATCCTGGTCGCTTCTTTGCCGGCAAGACGGCACCAGACGGACATCATGGCGTCAATCTGGTGCATCTGGACGATGTGGTTTCTGCCATCACGTTACTGCTGCAAGCGCCTAAAGGGGGACACATCTATAATATATGTGCGCCTATGCATCCGGCGCGTAACGTGTTCTATCCGCAGATGGCCCGCCAGTTGGGGATGGAGCCGCCGGAATTTCGCGACGGTACGGATAACGGTAAAGGTAAAGTCATTGATGGCAACCGTATTTGTAATGAGCTTGGGTTTGAGTACCAGTATCCTGATCCGCTGGTGATGCCGATGGAGTGACAAGCCAGCAGAGTGCCGCTGTATACCGCCAGGGGGCGAGTATGAAACCACTGCTGGACGTTCTTATCATCCTCGATGCCTTAGAAAAAGAGGGCAGTTTCGCGGCGGCGTCGGCAAAATTGTTTAAGACGCCGTCTGCGCTTAGCTACACCGTCCATAAGCTGGAAAGCGATCTTAATATTCAGCTACTCGATCGCAGCGGGCACCGGGCTAAGTTCACCCGCACCGGACAGATGCTGCTGGAAAAGGGGCGAGAGGTGCTGCATACCGTTCGTGAACTCGAAAAGCAGGCCATTAAACTACACGAAGGCTGGGAGAATGAACTGGTTATTGGCGTAGATGATACCTTTCCCTTTTCATTGCTGGCCCCACTCATCGAGTCTTTCTATCAACATCACAGCGTGACGCGTCTGAAATTTATCAATGGCGTGCTGGGCGGCTCATGGGATGCCCTTACTCAGGGCCGGGCGGATATTATTGTCGGTGCCATGCATGAACCCCCTGCAGCGAGCGAATTTGGTTTTGCGCGGCTAGGGGTTCTGGAACAGATATTCGTGGTTGCGCCGCATCACCCGCTGGCGCAGGAACAGGAACCGTTAAATCGTCGTACTATTCGCCGTTTTCGCGCCATTGTAGTGGGCGACAATGCGCAGCATGCCAACGTCTCAGGTTCTCAGGTGCTTGACGATCAGGAAGCCATTACCGTTTTTGACTTCAAAACCAAGCTGGAACTACAAATCAGCGGCCTGGGATGTGGCTATATTCCGCGCTATCTGGCGCAGCGATTTCTGGAGAGCGGCGCACTGATTGAGAAAAAAGTGGTCGCGCAAATTGTCCTTGAACCCGTGTGGATAGGCTGGAATGAACAGACCGCCGGGTTGGCCAGTGCCTGGTGGCGGGATGAAATTTTAGCAAATAGTGCTATTGCGGGGGTGTATGTTAAAACGGCTGCTGACAAATCAATCAGTTAAGAAAAAATATTCTTTTGTGTCCACTTCAATCTCTTGTTATTTCTCCCCAATTTAGTGCAAAATACGCCGCTTGCAAAAAATGACATTAACCGACGTTTTAATACGCGTCGGTTATTTTTTTGCATCAAACCAATCATTCATAAAAGAGGCCGGGCTTCGTACCGGATAGATACTTACTTAAAAATCGACAGTTGTTGTCGCTGAGGATTAACAAAAAATGGGGCAATTTTTTGCTTACGCGACGGTTTTCGCCGTAATGGGGGATAACCATGTCGCATAACGCTACTCCAAACACCTCTCGCGTGGAATTACGTAAAACGCTTACGCTGGTTCCGGTTGTCATGATGGGCCTTGCCTATATGCAGCCGATGACGCTGTTCGATACATTCGGTATCGTATCAGGAATGACCGATGGTCACGTCCCGACAGCTTACGCCTTTGCACTGATCGCCATCCTCTTTACCGCACTGAGCTACGGTAAACTGGTACGCCGCTATCCGTCTGCAGGCTCTGCCTACACTTACGCCCAGAAATCCATTAGCCCGACCGTTGGCTTTATGGTGGGTTGGTCATCACTGCTGGACTACCTGTTCGCACCGATGATCAACATTCTGTTGGCAAAAATTTATTTTGAAGCCCTGGTGCCGTCGATACCGTCATGGATATTTGTGGTGGCGCTGGTGGCCTTTATGACCGCCTTCAACCTGCGCAGCCTTAAATCCGTCGCCAATTTCAACACCGTGATCGTGTTGTTGCAGGTGGTGCTGATTGCGGTGATCCTCGGCATGGTCGTTTATGGCGTGTTCGAAGGGGAAGGTGCCGGTACGCTGGCGAGCAGTCGTCCATTCTGGTCCGGTGATGCGCACGTGATCCCGATGATCACCGGTGCGACCATCCTGTGCTTCTCGTTCACCGGTTTTGACGGTATCAGCAACCTGTCAGAAGAAACCAAAGACGCTGAGCGCGTGATCCCGCGTGCGATTTTCCTGACCGCGCTGATTGGTGGCCTGATCTTTATCGTCTCCACCTATCTGTTGCAGTTGTACTTCCCGGATATTTCGCGCTTTAAGGATCCAGATGCTTCGCAGCCGGAAATCATGCTGTATGTTGCCGGTAAGTTCTTCCAGGTTGGCGCGCTGATTTTCTCTACCATTACCGTACTGGCGTCCGGTATGGCGGCGCATGCAGGCGTTGCGCGTCTGATGTACGTGATGGGTCGTGACGGCGTATTCCCGAAAAGCTTCTTCGGTTATGTACACCCGAAATGGCGTACTCCGTCCATGAACATCATTCTGGTTGGGGCGATTGCTCTGTTGGCAATCAACTTCGACCTGGTGATGGCGACGGCGCTGATTAACTTTGGTGCGCTGGTGGCATTTACCTTCGTTAACCTGTCGGTAATCTCCCAGTTCTGGATCCGTGAGAAGCGTAACAAGACGCTGAAAGATCACTTCCAGTACCTGTTCCTGCCAATGTGCGGTGCGCTGACCGTTGGCGCGCTGTGGGTGAACCTGGAAGAAAGCTCAATGGTTCTGGGCCTGATCTGGGCGGGTATCGGTCTGATCTACCTGGCTTGCGTGACCAAAAGCTTCCGCAACCCGGTCCCGCAGTACGACGAAGATATCGCGTAATAACTGCATTTAGCTGAAAAAAAACGGAGACATGTTCTCCGTTTTTTTATACGTGGGATTTATACAATCTCTTCGGCATACTGCCAGAGTGATTTCAGCAGCATCAACTTTTCTTTGTTATCCGCATATTGCTGGCTCAATAGCTGTAATTCATTGGCGTAATTTTGCAAAAACTCCGGTGTGAATACCTGGCGACGATGGTCCAACCAGCGCTGCTGTTCAGCTTCGTCCAGCGTTCCCGGGAAGTTACGCGCACGGTAATTAAACAACAGTTTTTCAATGCGCTTATCGACAAAGGAGATATCCAGCGCCGGTAAATTGCGTGGTTCGGTTTCCAGAACGATTTTCATCGCCGCACGGTCAGCATCGCTGAAAAAGCCGTTGTACAGTTGGGCATCCACGTTATCTGATGGTGTAAAGGGCTCCGCATCGGCAAAGATCGCGACCACTTTGTCGCGTATCTGCGGATTTTCGCGCAGAACTTTGAGATTATCCAGACAATGCTGGCGGTTAATGCCAAGACGGTCGGCGTCTTCCGGACGCAGGGTATTCGCCTGTGCCAGTACCGGGCATTTGTTGATGTGCACCAATTTAACCGGTACGGCCGGGTTATCACCCAGATCCGCTTTAGACGTGTAGAGCCGCTCGCGCAGGGCGTCGCTGTCGAGTTCGAGCAGCGGCGAAATATCACCAGCTAAGTCGACCATAATAACCGCGTTACGATTCTCCGGATGCCACGCCAATGGCGCCACCCAACTGGTGTTACCGCGCCATGCGCCGAACATACCAGAGACATGGACCAGCGGTTTCATTTGCGGGACATCAACCAGTGCGGCCAGCTTGTGCTTATTACGATGGCTGTAGAGATAATCAAACAGACGCGGCTGGCGCGACTTCACTAATTGCGCCATTGCGATCGTGGCATATACGTCCGCCATCGCATCGTGAGCATTGGCATGCTCAATACCGTTGGCTTTGGTCAAATGCTCCAGGCGGAAGCTGGGTAAGCCGTCGTCGTTTTCCGGCCAGTTAATGCCTTCAGGGCGCAGGGCATAGCAGGCGCGCATCACATCCAGCAGATCCCAGCGCGAATTATCGTTCTGCCAGCTCCAGGCATAAGGATCGTAGAAATTGCGATACAGGATGTTGCGCGTCACCTCATCATCGAAGCGCACGTTGTTATAACCCAGGATACAGGTTTTCGGCACGGTGAACAGGGCGTGGATGCGCGCGGCAAAAGCGGCTTCATTCTCTCCCTTTTCACGTGCTTCCTGCGGTGTGATACCCGTAATCAACACCGCCTCAGGCTGTGGCAGATAATCGTCCGCGGGTTTGCAATAAAAGACTTCTGGTTCACCGATGATGTTGAAATCATTATCTGTGCGGATAGCCGCAAATTGCGCGGGTCTGTCCAGCGCCGGATGGGTACCAAAGGTCTCGTAATCGTGGAAGAGAAAACCAGGTTGCTGCTTGCCGTCATTCATTGTTCAGTTATGTCCGGGATCAATTTAGCGCTCGTCCAAGAATACCAAAAAATAGTGAGATAATCAGCTATGGTATTATCGAAGCTGGATTGTGTACGCAATAAAGTTGAGATAAACAGGACTTTTATAGAATTAATAAATAAATTCCGCACTGTTAAAATAAATTACGGAAATAAAATATCTTAGAGTTGCGGATTTGTAAACAATCTAATTGATAACCATTATTGTTATTTTCTTCTTCTTTTATTGTGTTCTGGAAACTTTAAAAGTCTTTTATAAACAATGGCTTTATATTTGTGTCAATTCGCTGTCATGCATTGTAATGAAATGTGATTGATGTAAAAAATAAATATTCTAAACGCCATATAATCATTGGATATATCTAATAACAGGAGGTTATATGAGCATTAGTCGGCGTAATTTTTTGCGAGGAGTAGGTATAGGTTGCTCTGCCTGCGCGATAGGAAGTTTTCCGCCAGGCGCACTGGCGCGTAATTCTCCAGAGAGCATTAAGGGGAAAACATCCCTGACGCCAAGTTTGTGTGAAATGTGTTCTTATCGTTGCCCAATTCAGGCTCAAGTAATTAATAACAAAACGGTTTTTATTCAAGGGAACCCTAATGCGCCCCAGCAAGGGACACGTGTCTGCGCGCGCGGAGGCAGCGGCGTTAGCCTGGTCAACGACCCTCATCGCATTGTTAAACCCATGAAACGCACAGGACCTCGCGGGAGCGGAGAATGGCAGGTTATTAGCTGGGAACAAGCGTATAAAGAAATTGCCGAAAAAATGACGGCAATCAAAACGCAGCATGGTCCTCAGGGCGTCGTGTTTTCTTCTAAATCCGGTTCGCTTTCAGGGCATTTATTTCAACTGGCGACGGCTTTCGGATCGCCAAACACCTTTACGCACGCGTCGACATGCCCGGCCGGAAAATCGATTGCCGCCAAAGTGATGATGGGCGGCGATTTGGCCATGGATATCGCCAATACCCGTTATATGGTCTCTTTTGGTCACAACCTTTATGAAGGGATTGAGGTTGCCGAAACGCATGAACTGATGACGGCGCAGGAAAAGGGCGCAAAAATGGTCAGCTTCGACCCCCGTCTGTCCGTCTTCTCCAGCAAGGCGGATGAATGGCATGCGCTCAAACCGGGCGGCGACTTGCCGGTGTTGATGGCCATGTGTCATGTCATGATTAAAGAAAACCTGTACGACGCGCAGTTCGTTGAACGTTACACCACGGGATTTGAACAGCTGGCAGAGGCCGTACAAGAGACAACACCTGAATGGGCGGAAAAGCAGGCTGACGTTCCCGCTGAGGTTATTACCCGGGTAACACGGGAAATGGCGGCCAGTGCGCCACGTGCCATCGTCAGCCCAGGCCATCGTGCGACGTTCTCGCAAGAAGAAATTGATATGCGGCGCATGATTTTTACCCTCAATGTGCTGCTTGGCAATATTGAGCGTGAAGGCGGTTTGTACCAGAAAAAAGCGGCGGCAACTTATAATAAGCTGGCCGGAGAGAAGGTCGCTCCGGTGCTGGCAAAACCCGATGTCAAATTACCCAAGCCAACGGCGCAGCGTATCGATCTGGTAGCCCCGCAGTTTAAGTACATCGCGGCGGGCGGCGGTGTGGTGCAAAGCATTATTGATGCTGTGTTAAACCAGACGCCTTATCCGGTGAAGGGATGGATTATGTCCCGACACAACCCTTTCCAAACCGTTACCTGTCGACCGGATCTGGTCAAAACCGTTGAACAGCTCGACCTTGTGGTCAGTTGTGATGTCTATCTAAGCGAAAGCGCGGCGTATGCCGACTACCTTTTGCCTGAATGTACTTACCTTGAGCGCGATGAAGAAGTTTCAGACATGTCGGGTCTGAATCCAGCCTATGCCCTGCGCCAGCAGGTAGTAGAACCTATTGGTGATGCGCGTCCAAGCTGGCAAATCTGGAAAGAGCTGGCCGTGCAGTTAGGCCTTGGGCAATTCTACCCATGGCAGGATATGCAAACGCGTCAGTTATACCAGCTTAATGGCGATCATGCGCTATCTGCTGAGTTGCGTCAGAAGGGGTATCGGGAGTGGGGTGTTCCGTTACTGCTGCGTGAACCTGAAGCGGTGCGTCAGTTTGTGGAACGCTATCCGGGCGCGGTGGCGGTTGACAGCGACGGTACCTATGGCGAGCAACTGCGCTTTAAATCCCCTTCAGGAAAAATAGAGCTTTATTCTGAAGAGCTGGAGACGCTCCTGCCTGGCTACGGTATTCCGCGCGCGCGCAATTTTGCGCTCAAAGGCGATAGTGAGCTCTATTTTATCCAGGGAAAAGTGGCGGTTCATACCAACGGTGCGACGCAATACGTGCCACTGCTTAGCGAGTTGATGTGGGATAACGCGGTGTGGATCCACCCGCAAACGGCCCGTGAAAAAGGCATCAAAAGCGGCGATGACATCTGGCTGGAAAATGCGACCGGCAAGGAAAAAGGCAAAGCGCTGGTCACCGCCGGAATTCGGCCCGATACGCTGTTTGTTTATATGGGATTTGGCGCCAAGGCGGGAGCCAAAACCGCAGCGACAACGCACGGTATCCATTGCGGTAATTTGCTTCCGCATGTCACCAGTCCGGTTTCCGGTACGGTGGTCCACACCGCTGGCGTTACGCTTCGTCGGGCATGAGAAAGGAGAACATCATGAATCAATCTACAAACCCTTATGTCATGCTGCATGACGAGAAACGCTGTATCGGCTGTCAGGCATGTACGGTTGCCTGCAAAGTTTTGAATGACGTGCCAGAGGGATTTAGCCGTCTACAGGTGCAGATCCGTTCACCCGAACATGAACCCGAGGTGCTATCCCACTTCCAGTTTGTTCGTGTTTCCTGTCAGCATTGTGAAGATGCGCCGTGTGTCAGCGTTTGTCCGACCGGTGCGTCATTTCGCGACGAAAATGGCATCGTGCAAGTGGATAAGTCTCGCTGTATTGGCTGTGACTATTGCGTTGCCGCTTGTCCGTTCCACGTCCGTTATCTCAATCCGCAAACGGGAATTGCCGACAAATGTAACTTTTGTGCAGATACCCGACTGGAGACTGGACAATCGCCCGCCTGCGTTTCCGTTTGCCCGACGGATGCGCTGAAATTTGGTCGTCGTGACGACCCGGAAATTCAGCACTGGATAAATCAAAAAGAGGTTTATCGCCAGCAGGATACGCGTAGCGGCCCGGTGAGTGTTTATCGGCGTAAAGAGATCCATCAGGAGGGTAAAGCATGAATTCTATCTGGGGAGCAGAGCTTAACTATGCGCCGGACTACTGGCCGCTGTGGCTCATTTATGCAGGCGTTGTTATTGTGCTGATGATTGCGGGCCTGGTTATGCACGCGCTGTTACGTCGGATGTTGTCACCCAAAACAACAACCGGAGAAGAACATCGGGATTACCTCTATTCGCTGGCAGTTCGCCGCTGGCACTGGGGTAATGCGCTGCTTTTTATCCTGCTCCTGCTGAGTGGCCTGTTTGGGCACTTCTCCGTCGGACCGGTGGCATTGATGGTGCAGGTACATACCTGGTGCGGCTTCGCCCTGTTGGCCTTCTGGGTTGGTTTTGTGCTAATCAACGCAACCAGCGGCAACGGTTGTCATTATCGGGTGAAGTTTAACGGGTTGATATCACGCTGCTTGTTACAAACGCGCTTTTATCTGTATGGCATCATGAAAGGTGAGCCGCACCCGTTTGCCGCAACGGCAGAGAGTAAATTTAACCCGCTACAACAGTTGGCTTATCTGGCCATCATGTATGCGCTGGTTCCGCTGTTGATCATTACCGGGTTGTTATGTCTCTACCCGCAGGTGATAGGGGCAGGGCCTGTGATGCTGGTGCTGCATATGGTGTTGGCGATTGTCGGCTTACTGTTCATCTGTGCACATATTTACCTGTGCACGCTGGGTGACACACCGGGGCAAATTTTCCGCAGCATGATAGATGGCTATCATCGTCATCGCAGCCATCACGCAGAGACAGCACCGCGCAAAGGGTAATGCCCGCCGCGGTTGATATCTGAAAATCTTTCCTTACAGCAAGAAAATGTGCCTTATGTCACATTTTCTTGCAATTTATCCATGTTTGTTCGCCAGAACTTCCGTAAAAAGAACGGCTATTTCTCCATTTCCTGAGGACATGCTGTTGAAACGCCGTTTGTTTATTGCCGCTTCACTCTTTGCGATGAGTTTTTCGCCCGCGTACGCGACCGAGGTCGTAAGCTTTTCCCCACAGCCACCTGCGATTAATGCCGGAGCGTGGGTATTAATGGATTACACCACGGGCCAAATCCTGACAGCCGGAAATGAACACCAGCAGCGCAACCCTGCCAGCCTAACCAAGCTAATGACCGGTTATGTTGTCGATCGCGCAATCGACAGCAAGCGTATTAGTCCGACAGATATTGTCACCGTTGGGCGCGACGCCTGGGCGAAAGATAATCCGGTATTCGTCGGTTCATCCTTAATGTTCCTGAAAGAAGGGGATCGCGTTTCTGTGCGCGACCTGAGTCGCGGGTTAATTGTTGATTCCGGTAATGATGCCTGTGTGGCGCTGGCGGATTACATCGCCGGAGGGCAGCCACAGTTTGTCGCGATGATGAACAACTATGTGCAAAAGCTGAACCTGCGTGACACGCATTTTGAAACGGTACATGGTCTGGATGCGCCAGGCCAGCATAGCTCAGCTTACGATCTGGCCGTGCTGTCGAGAGCTATCATCCATGGAGAGCCGGATTTCTACCATATGTACAGTGAAAAAAGCCTTACCTGGAACGGAATCACGCAGCAAAACCGTAACGGTTTGTTGTGGGATAAAACCATGAACGTCGACGGTCTGAAGACTGGGCATACCTCCGGCGCTGGATTCAACCTGATTGCTTCTGCTGTTGATGGGCAGCGCCGCCTGATTGCGGTTGTGATGGGGGCGGAGAGTGCGAAAGGACGTGAAGACCAGGCGAGAAAACTGCTGCAATGGGGACAACAGAACTTCGATACCGTGCAGGTTTTACGTAGCGGTAAGCAGGTCGGTATTGAACGGATCTGGTATGGCGATAAAGAAAAAATTAGCCTTGGCACAGAGCAGGATTTCTGGATGGCCCTGCCTAAAGCCGAAGTCGCGAATATCAAGGCAAAATATGTTCTTGATAAGAAAGAACTGGTTGCCCCCATTGCTGCCCATCAACGTGTGGGGGAAATTGAACTCTACGATCGGGATAAACTGGTGGCGCACTGGCCTCTGGTTACGCTGGAGTCTGTCAACGAAGGCGGCGTCTTCTCGCGTTTGAGCGATTACTTCCGCCATAAGGCGTAGTTTTCCTGATGTGCCTGACTGGCAAGAGTGCGAATCTGCTCACATAATAATCACTGATTCCTTGTGGCCGTCATACCTAAAAATTACACTGTATATAAATACAGTGTAATAACGGAGGTTATATGGAGTACGAGATAAAGCAGGTCGAGAAACGCATAATTGCCGGTTTCCATATGGTTGGACCGTGGGAACAAACGGTAAAGCAAGGTTTCGAACAGTTAATGATGTGGGTCGACGGTAAGCAGATCGTACCGCTGGAATGGATAGCCGTTTATTACGACAATCCTGACGTTGTTCCGGCGGAAAAACTGCGTTGTGATACCGTGGTGTCTGTGCCTGAAGGTTTTGAGATCCCGGAAAACAGCGAAGGCGTGATCCAGACCGAGCTGGCAGGTGGCGACTATGCTATAGCCGTTGCGCGCGTTGAAAATCATGACTTCGCGACGCCGTGGTATCAGTTTTTTGAGCGCCTGATGCAGGATTCGACGTATGCGATAGCGGCTAAACCCTGTTTTGAAGTTTATATGAACAACGGCATGGAGGACGGTTACTGGGACATTGAAATGTACGTGCCGGTACAGTTGAAGTAACTGTTTTTGGTGTAAATCAGGATGAATGTCCTGGTTATCAGGATGATGTTTTCACCGTAAAAACAGGTACAATTCGCTTCTTTGCTATTCCCTGACGGAGTGCATGAGTGCGTGCAGATAAGTCGCTGAGTCCTTTTGAAATTCGTTTGTATCGTCATTATCGTGTGGTGCATGGCATTCGCATTGCGCTGGCGTTTCTTCTTACTTTTCTGTTGGTACGCCTGTTAAACATTCCCGAAGGTACATGGCCTCTGATCACGCTGGTGGTGATTATGGGGCCAATTTCTTTTTGGGGTAACGTTGTTCCCAGAGCGTTTGAGCGTATAGGCGGAACGATCCTGGGCTCGGTGCTTGGATTGATTGCCCTGCGTCTGGAACTCTTTTCGCTTCCGCTAATGCTGATCTGGTGCGCGGTGGCGATGTTTCTCTGTGGCTGGTTGGCATTGGGTAAAAGGCCGTATCAGGCGCTGCTGATTGGCATTACGCTTGCCGTGGTCGTGGGGGCGCCTGCCGGAGATATGAATACCGCGTTATGGCGCGGTGGCGATGTTATTTTGGGTTCGTTACTGGCGATGTTGTTTACCGGCATCTGGCCGCAGCGGGCATTTATACACTGGCGTATCCAATTGGCACATTGTGTGACGGGATATAATCGGGTGTATCAGGCCGCGCTATCCCCTAATTTGCTTGAGCAACCGCGGCTTGAGAAGCATTTACAGCAGCTCTTAAGCGACGTTGTCAAAATGCGCGGGCTCATCGTTCCCGCCAGTAAAGAAACCCGTATTCAAAAATCCATTTTTGAGGCTATTCAAACGGTTAACCGCAATCTGGTCTGCATGCTTGAGCTGCAAATTAATGCACTTTGGGCCAGCCGCACCAGCCACTTTGTCATGCTGAATGCGCAAACTTTGCGTGAAACTCAGCTCAGGACGCAGCAGGCGCTACTGACCATAACCCACGCCTTGTACGAAGGGAATCCGCAGCCGGTGCTTGCCAATACGGAAAAGCTCAATGACACCGTGGCGGAGTTACGTCAGCTCATTGCTGAGCATAAAGGCGATTATGTCGCAGAAACGCCCATTCACGGCTACGTTTGGTTGAACATGGAAATGGCGCGACAGCTGGAGTTGCTCTCACATTTAATCTGTCGCGCGCTGCGCAAATAAAGAGCATATGAGGCGATAGGTTCTACTGCTGCTTCGATTCAGCAAAGATTAGAGGTATGATACTGAAAAAGGCTAAAACCATTGGTAACTGCAATGGCTTTACCCTCGATAATTCAGGTTTCAACCATGCATTGTCGATGCAGATGCAACTTGAAGTATGGCGGGCATGAAAGTAATGTTGACCCACTTTAGCCGTTGTTTTAACGAATCCGAATCTCACATTATCAGGGGTGTAAAAATGGAAACTACCAAGCCTTCTTTCCAGGACGTGCTGGAATTTGTTCGTCTGTTCCGTCGTAAAAACAAACTGCAACGTGAAATTCAGGACGTTGAGAAAAAGATCCGTGACAACCAGAAACGCGTTCTGCTGTTGGACAACCTGAGCGACTACATCAAGCCTGGAATGAGCGTGGAAGCGATTCAGGGCATTATCGCCAGCATGAAAAGCGATTATGAAGATCGTGTTGATGATTACATCATCAAAAACGCTGAGATCTCTAAAGAGCGCCGCGACATCTCTAAAAAGCTGAAAGCGATGGGCGAAGTGAAAAACGCCGATGCGAAAGCTGAGTAACGATTTTATGCTTGTTCGGGTCGCTGCTTAGCGGCGGCCCTTATTTGTATTAGTCGCGACTTGATCTGACATATGGCCTTGAAAGGTTGAGAGTTACCGGTTTTGATATGGGTGTCGAATCCTT
>PPYE01643615.1_pt1 | contig 28614 bp, 39 predicted proteins | sample 1559881 | NCBI WGS metagenome assembly PPYE01 (sample SAMN08240022, study PRJNA423297) | Human gut metagenome, whole genome shotgun sequencing project. | reverse complement strand
GGAAACAGCTTCTAAAAACGAAGGGGCCGTTTTTATCCATCCTTTTTTAACCGACAAAGATGTAAAAAAAATTGAAAAAAGAATTGACGCCTTAAAATCACAGCGGGAAAAAAGACGCATGTATCAAACCATCGAAAAATTCATTTTGCCAGAATTGTATTTCAATCAGTTTGATCCTGCTGGATTAACGCCGATGGAAATACGAAGTCAAATCAATAAACGAATGGTCAATGAACACTTTGTGGACGCTCATTTCTTAGAAAAGGTAGAAAAGCGTGAGCGGATGTCTCCAACCAGCTTTCCATCAGGAATCGCAGTCCCCCATTCTGTCGAGCTGGAAGCCAAAAGAAGCGGAGTGGCAATCATGACGCTACAAGAACCATTGGTTTGGGCTGATCATACGATTAAACTAATCGCTTATATTGCTATTAATAAAGAAGAAGCAAATGAATTCAATGATTTTTTTGAGAAATTTATTGAGATTGTTTCGGAACCGATCAATACCAAGCAGCTAAGTATGAGCGAAGATTATGAGGCGTTTATTTTACGTTTGAAGGCGATGGTGGAGGCCGATGAGTAAAAACTTTCTAGGCCGGTTGTTCTTAGTGATTTTTGGTACGATCTTGATGGGTCTTGGAATCGAAATGATCGTGGTGGCAAATCAAGGCTTTGATTCTGTTAGTACGTTGATATTAGGTTTAATGCAACATACAGCGATTCCTTTTGGACGCTGGAGTCAATTGATAAGCTTCCTATTTTTATTGATGACTTTTTTGTATAATCGCAGGATTTTAGGAATCGGCAGTCTCATCAATACGTTCTTAGTTGGTGAGACCATCAATCGAACGGCAAATATTTTTCAATCCATCGATTTTTTTAAGAATAGTATGGGAAGTTCTGTTTTAGGCTTTTGTGTAATGGCACTTGGCACAGCGATCTATTTAACAGGTGGTTTAGGTTCAGGTCCATTGGATGGAATGATGTTTTGTGTCTGCGATTGTTTACAGGTTTCTCTGCAAAAGGGCAGAATCATACTAGATTTTATCATTGTCGTTAGTGGAATACTTTTAGGCAGTACCTTTGGCGTTGGCACAGCCTTTGCTATTTTTCTCTTAGGTCCTATGATCCAGTTTTGCTTATCTTTGTTAAAACGAGTTGCTGTAAGTAGCACAATGCTTCGCAGCAAAAAGCAATTATCAAAATAAAATAGGTCTTTTAAAGGATGTACAAAGTCTTGCGCATCCTTTTCGTAAGAGCGAGAAGAAGAGAACCGTTTAATAAAAAAAGCACTACGTTAATTAGTTGGTGATTCCAAAACTAATTGACGTAGTGCTTTTTTTATTCCTTTAAACTCAAGATGACTTTTCGAACTTTGGAAATCGTTTCTTGCGCATTTTTACTGTTATAGAACATTAAAATCACATAAAGGGAATCGATGATGCTCAATTGAGCAATTCGGGAAGCCAATGCTTCAGAGCGGAATTCGATTTCTTCAGAGATGGAGATAAAGACGACATCGCCTAATTTGGCTAAAGGAGAATTGGCCTGGCTAGTAATAATAATGACTTTTGTTCCAGCTTTTTTGACAGCTTCGGCCATATGGATGGTTTCCTTTGATTTGCCTGAATGGGAAATAAACAGAGCACAATCTTCCTCCGTAAGTAAAGAAGCCTCCATTAGCTGAACATGATAATCCGTACTATGTCCAACGGAAATAGGAGAACGTAAAAACTTATGGTAGGCATCGGTGGCTACGATTTCTGATCCGCCGACGCCAAAGAAATACAGCCGCCTGGATTCGGAGATCATTTTAACCGCCTTTTTTAAATCCTCTTCCTTTAGTAATTTTTTCGTGTCGGTCAAAGTAGTCATGTTTGAATCGAAAACTTTTTGGGCCATCGTTAATTCAGAATCGTCCTTTTGAACATTTTCGTGAATCGTCACAGCCGTTAAATCATTTTCTTGCTTCAATAAAGCCATTTTGAAATCCTTAAAGCCGTTAAAGCCTAAAGTTTTGGTGAATTGAAAGAAAGTAGAGTCAGCGATTCCCAGTTCAGCAGAAAGATCACTGATAGAGCTGTGACTAACTTTGTTTGGATTTTCCAATATGTAATCGGCAATGGCTTGCTCTTTCGGACTAAAATGCTTATACATCGATTTAATTTGTAAGTGAATAGGGCTAGACATCAGCATTCCTCCTTCATTCAGTAGTAGTTACTCATAAGATACTAGGAAATAAATAAAAAATCAACAAAAATATTTTTTATTTTTTCTATTTACAAAAAAATATTTTTTTGTATAATGGAGACATAAGATTGAATGCGTTATCAGAAATCGGTTTACTTATCGTCATTCGATTTGTAGGATGCTTTGTTTTTTTAAAAAAGGAGATGAACAGAATAGGAGAAGGTAGATAAGGTCTAGATAGAGCAGAGAAATTGCATCATGAGTTGCAAAGCAAGTCTAAAAGGAGCTTTAAACATGGGAAAATACAAAATAGCGATCGTCAATTCAAGTAGTTTTGGAAAAATCTTCCATGAGCAGCTGGAGCGTTTGGAGAAGATCGGCGAGGTTCAGTCATTCACTGTTGATGGAGAGATCGGCGGACGTGAGCTGGCAGAATTATTAAAGGGATACAATATCATTATTGCTAGTGTCACCCCATTTTTCACACAGGAATTTTTTGATCATAAGGACGAACTCATTTTAATTACAAGACATGGAATCGGCTACAACAATATTGATATTGAAGCAGCACGTAAGCACGGGACACTTGTTTCAATTATTCCAGCTTTAGTAGAAAGAGACGCAGTTGCAGAAAACAATATTACGAATCTGTTAGCCCTCTTAAGAAAAACAGTTGAAGCAGATTTAAGCGTCAAAAACGATAGCTGGGAGGATCGAGCGAAGTTTGTCGGTCGGACACTGTTTAATAAAACCGTTGGAGTCATTGGCGTCGGAAATACCGGCAGCTGTGTCGTAGAAACCTTACGAAACGGATTTCGTTGCAATGTTTTAGCCTATGATCCGTATAAATCAGCACTGCATATTGAAAGCTATGGTGCAAAAAAAGTGGACCTGCCGCATTTACTAAAAGAGTCAGATATCATTTGCCTTTGCGCTAGTTTAAATGAAGAAAACTATCATATGATCTCTACAGCTGAAATTGCACAAATGAAGGACAATGTGTATCTTTCCAATAGCGCTCGGGGAGCATTATTAGACGAAGAAGCAATTGTCAGCGCTTTAAAATCTGGAAAAATCGCTGGTTTAGCGACAGATGTTTTAGAAGAAGAGCCAGGACGTAAGGATCATCCGTATCTTGCCTTTCGCAATGTGGTTATGACGCCGCACACATCCGCTTATACGATGGAATGCTTGCAAGAAATGGGAGCGAAATGTCTGCGAGATGTTGAAGATGTCGTTGCTGGGAAGGTACCTGAGCGTTCAGTTCAAGCTCAAAGCAATGTTTTAAGTTAGAAAGGAGCGGAAAATGCTAACTGATTTGAAGGTTAAAGTAGGCCCGCAGTTTTATCGGTACCATGTGGGAGCGATTGATTTTGTTCCCGATTTGTTACAAGAATTTTCAGCGAAAAATGTTTTGATCGTTCATGGACAGATTTCCTTTGAAAAGGCCAAACCATTCTTGAAATTTTTAAATGAACGAACGTATAACTTCCATTTTCTACAGTACACTGGCGAGTGCAGCTACTATGGAGCAGAACGAATTGCCAAAGTAGTAAAAGAGCAGGAAATTGATTTTATCATTGGTGTCGGCGGCGGAAAGCTGACGGATCTAGTCGGCTATGCCTCTCATACCTTAAACGTTCAGTACGGTGTGATTCCGACGCTTGCAAGTAATTGCGCGCCGTGGACACCACTTTCAGTGATGTATAAGGAAAGCGGTGAATCAGAAGGGAAAAGTGAACATTTTCTAAGACAGGCGGCCTTTTTTATCACTGATCCTAAATTAATCATTGATGCGCCCGTTAACTATTTTGTCGCAGGCTTGGCTGACACAATCGCGAAATGGTATGAGTCAGATGCTATCTTACAACAAGAGCATTTAAAAAATGAACCCTTCTTACAAATTGCCGGCTATACATCGGAACTATGTAAAAAAGCCATTTTAGATCATTCTGCAAAGGCAATCAAGGATATGGAGGCGGGCGAAGTATCAGAAGAATTCATTCATTTATCTGAAATTGTCTTCGCCGTTGCCGGTTTGGTCGGCGGGTTAGGTGACAAATACGCGAGAAATGCCATCGCTCATGCCATGCATGACGGTATGAGCAAGTATATTCCTGAAAGTCATGAGTTTCTACACGGAGAAAAAGTCGCTTATGGAATTTTTTATCAGCTGGCTGTTGAGAAAAAGTGGGAGCAAATTGATGATTTATTACCATTTTATCAAGAGCTTTCTCTACCAACATCCTTGAAGCAAATGCAGCTTTTCCCCGAAGAGGATAGTGTTCTAGATCAAATCGTAGAATTCATTGATTCGAAGGAAAAGGTTCATCTACTGCCAATACCAATTACAGTGGATTTATTGAAGGATTCGATTTTTGAATTAGAAGCATATATTAATGAACGGTAAAAAAAAGCTGTTGGTTTATCCAGACGTTAGAGCTGGATAGTCGATTAGTTGGATACGATACAGATAAGAATATTAAGTATTTTTGTGAAAAACAGGAAGAATACTCGATAGAATAAGGAGGAACTTATGGATACTTTAAGTGTTATGCAGAGTCTATTGATTGCGTTATGGGTCGCTGCGGTTATGTCCAGATGGCTTGGAGGAGGAGCAACACTGACCTTGCGCTTCTCGCCTTTGATGACAGGATTAGTTGTTGGAATTGTTATGGGCGATGTTGCTCAAGCGATGATCGTTACTGCCGCGTTGCAAATGATTTATATGGGGGTTTTCTCACCAGGTGGATCAATGCCTGCTGAACCATCAATCGCTGCAGCTATTGCTGTTCCAGTCGCATTATTAGGAAATTTGAAACCAGAAGCGGCCATCGCGGTTGCTGTGCCAGTTGGATTATTAGGAAGCTATTTGTATCAATTCCGTTTCTTTATCAATACATTCTTAGGAAAATATACTGATAAAGCAGTGGAAGATTTGAATGCGAATGCGATTAAACGTTCAATTATTTTATACCCGACAATTGCATCATTTGTCTTGTTCGTACCGCTAGTATTTATCGCTCTTTATTTAGGAGCACCAGTCATTGCAGATGTCATCAATGCCTTAGAAGGAACCGTGGTCATTCACATCCTTGAAGTAGTGGGTGGCGGATTAGCCGCGATTGGTATTGCGACGACGGTTTATGTTATCGGTCGTAAAGACTACATGGTCTTTTTCTTCCTTGCTTATTTCATGAGTGTTGTATTGAAATCTCTAGAAATCACAATGGTGACTTACGCGATTTTTGGTATCTTGATTGCGTTGATCTTTGTACAGTCGCAAAAGGGAAGAGGCGCAGCACCAGCAGCTGAATCTGCAGCTCCAAGCTCTGGAGCTACCTTTGATGATGACGATGATTATGATGACGGATTTTAATGAAGAGAAATAGGAGGGAAAACACATGGCGGAAGTAACAAATAAAAGTTTAGCACCTGAAGAAATTACCAGTAAAGATGTCACAAAAGCGTATCTAAGATGGCACTTTGCCAATGAAATACCTCATTCCTTTGAACGTTATTTGGCACCGTCCTTACTTTATGCGATGATGCCGATCTTGAAGAAATTATATAAAGACGATGATGCCTTAAAAGCAGCCTATAAGCGCCAGCTGTTATTTTTCAACACACAATTGAGCTGGGGCGGCGGTGTTATCACTGGTTTGATGTCATCGATGGAGCAACAACGAGCGCAAGAAGAATATGAGAAAAAAGAAATTCTGATGCAAGATGATTTAATGTATAACACAAAAGCAGGTTTGATGGGCGCACTCGCTGGAATCGGTGATGCGATTGACTCAGGAACGGTTCAATATATTTTTATTGCCATCGCTGTTCCTTGGGCGCAACAGGGAAGTGCTTTAGGTGCGTTGTTCCCATTTGTATTCTTTGCGATTTACCAAGCTGCGTTGGGTGTGTTCTTTGCGAGACAATCATTCACGATGGGACGTAACGCTACTGGATTAATGCAAAGTACCGGTGTTCAAATAGCTATTGAAGCACTTTCCGTATTAGGGCTGTTCATGATGGGGATTTTAGCTGGTAACTATGTAAAAGTGGAGTCGACACTAAAATTTGCGATCTCAGGAAGGAAGTTCGTTATTCAAGAAATTCTTGACCAGATCGTTCCAGGTATTTTACCGTTAGCAGTTGTTATGGGTGTTTATTGGTTCTATACAAAAAAAGGTCTGAAAGTAACGCAAGCATTGCTCTGGCTGACCTTAATCCTAATCATTTTAGCCGGAGTCGGAATCTTATAATTTTAAAAAGGAAGTGTGTGAAATGGGCGTAATTAATTTAGCTCGAGTAGATGAGCGCTTAATCCATGGACAAGTAATGATGACCTTATCACAAAAAAGTGGAGTAAATTCAATTTTTGTGGTTGATGAAGTAGTAGCAAAAGATAAATTCATGCGTGATCTATATAAAAATGCTGGAAGTCGAACCGGGCAAAAGACGATCGTGATCACACCAGAAAAAGCGAAGTTTTATTGGGATGAATTCAATTTTAAAGAATACAACTGTATTTTGATCACGAAAACAGTCAGTGTTATCTATGACTTAGTTAAACACGGTGTGCCGATGAAGGAATTGAATATCGGAGGGATCGCTCAAAAAGATCCCGATAAAGATATCTTAGTGACAAAATCTGTTTACTTGAACAAAGAAGACGCGGAACGGTTAAAGGATATGCATGAGAATTATGGTGTTGAAGATATTTATTTCCAAGCCACACCATCGGCACCAAAATCTAGTTTAAAAGATGTATTGAAGCAATTTAATCTATAAAAACACAGGAGGAAGATCAGATGGAGCAATCAGAGGTATTCAAAGATTGGTTATTTCGTTACCAATATGTTTATCGGCTGCGTCGAACAGAAAAAAGTAAGAAACGATTTCTGGCAGCTTTGGTGACGGATATCGCAAAAATACGTGAAGACGTTCGTGTCATTGAATATGATCAGCAAAAGAAATATGCTTCGCGAAATGTCTATGTGGGCAATATCAAGCAGGCAGATCGTGTGATTTGCACCTTCTATGATACTCCTCCTGAAAGTATCGGTTCCTATCAGCTGTTTGATAGGAAGGATCAGGCGAAAAAGACAACGATGTTTATTTTGACCAGCACGCTTATTGCGATTCTTCTAGGAGTTATAGGAACGATCATTTATATGCGGTTTTCACCAAACTCGTTTCAATTCAATTCGGTCAGTACCCTTGTGATTATGGTGATTTATGCAGGCTATTTCGCTTTGCTGGGAAAAATTACCAAGGGCTTATCGAACCGGAAAACGTTAGTCCGTAATACGTCGTCATTATTAGCGATGCTGAAAATGATCGCAGAAAACAAACAAAAGAACGTTGCGTATGCTTTTTTAGACGAAGGCAGCTATGGCAATAAGGGTCTAGAGGAACTGCAAAGACAGGTCAATGGGCACTGCGAAATTTTTTACCTAGACAGCGTTGGTGCTTCGGCTCCGTTGCATTTGGTAGGTAAGTCGCCGCATAACGGAAAAATTGATGACTACGTCGACTATCAAGAATCAGATCAAAAAGTAAGTTATCTTTTTAGTGCTAGAAAAGATCAAACGAACGCAGCCTATTACTTAAAGCAGGCCGATCTAAAAAAGAAACATTTAAACATGGAAAATATTGTCGCTGTAACGAATTTGTTTCAGTGAGAGAAATGGAGGGGCTTATGTTAGGAATTGTCATTGCCACACATGGAAAACTAAGTGATGGCTTGAAAGACGCCGCGGAAGTGATCGTGGGAACAACGAATAATATCGCCACAGTCAATCTGAACCCCGGAGATGATGTTCAAGAATTAGGAACAACGATTGAATCAGCTATCAAAGAGGTTAATCAGGCTACTGGCGTTATCGTATTAACAGACCTAGTAAGTGCTAGTCCGTACAATCAATCGGTTTTAATTACGAATGGGTTGGAGCCGGAGCTGCAGGAAAAGGTATATGTAGTCGGCGGTGTTAATTTACCCATGCTGCTAGAAGCGATCAATCATCAAATTCTAAGTACACCAGTTGAAGAAGCCGTGCCAGCGATATTAACGCAAGGAACAGATAGCTTAGCTGTTTGGCATACATCAGATATTGAAGAGGACGATGAAGAGGACGGATTTTAGTTTGTGAAGGCAAAGTACAAATAGAAGCAGGATAGGAGACTAAGATTAATGAAGTGGGGCTTTAGATGGTATGGAGAAAAAGGCGACTCCATTCCTTTAAATCATGTAAGACAAATTCCCGGTATCAATGGAGTAGTCGGTACATTACTGAATAAAATGCCAGGTGATGTTTGGGAAGTTTCCGAGATACGCGCTTTAAAAGAATCAATTGAAAAAGAAGAGTTAGAATTATTAGGAATTGAAAGTGTTGCGATCCATGATGCGATCAAAGCAGGAACCGCTGAACGCGATCATTACATCGATAACTATATCCAAACAATTAGAAATCTTTCTGAATGTGGCGTTCATTTGATTTGCTACAGCTTCAAACCGATTTTTGGCTGGGCAAAAACAACATTGAATTACGAGAATGAAGATGGTAGCTTAGCATTATTGTACGATCAAGCAGTGGTAGATAATATGGAACCAGGAGATATGTACAAATTAATCAGCAGTCAGTCCAAAGGTTTTCAGCTATCTGGTTGGGAAGAAGAACGCCTGAACAAGTTCAATTCTCTAGTTGAAATGTACGAAGGTGTGACAGAAGAAATTTTATTTGATAACTTGAAATATTTCTTGGAAAGAATTATCCCAGTTTGTGAAGAGGCCGATGTTAAAATGGGGATTCATCCGGATGATCCACCTTGGGAGATTTTTGGCTTCCCTCGAATTACAAAAAATCTGGCTGATTTGCAACGTATTATCAGCATGGTTGATTCTCCTTACAATGGTATTACGTTGTGCACCGGAGCGCTTGGTGCTGATCCGAATAATGATATGGTAGAAATCGTTCATGCAATTGGAGATCGCATCAATTTTGTTCACTTCCGTAATGTGGAATTTTTAGGCTATCGCAAGTTTAAAGAAACTGCTCATTTATCAACAGAGGGGTCTCTTGATATGTATGCGATTATGGAAGCTTTAGTCGAAGTTGGTTTTGACGGTGTCATTCGTCCAGATCATGGCCGGACACTTTGGGGTGAAGTAGCAAGACCAGGATATGGCCTATACGATCGAGCGATGGGCATTACCTATATGCAAGGACTGCACGAAGCCATTACCAAACGTAAAGACTAGAAATCCGATAGAAAGTGAGAAAAAATAATGCCTGCAAATATGGAGCATAAGATCTATGAGCAATTACAGCAAACAAAGCTTTTACCACTATATACAGCAACAGATTTGAGCTACTTAGCTAAAGTAGAAGAGATTCTATTGGAAAATAATGTCCCGTTGATTGAAGTGACTTTCCGAAGTGATCTAGCAGGAGAAGCAATCAAACGCTTAGCCAAATCTGGTAAGCAGATGGTTGGCGCAGGGACTGTCCGAACACTAACGGAGGCAAAGATCGCGATTGAAAACGGCGCACAGTTTGTCGTGTCTCCAGCAGTTGTTCCTGAGGTCATTGAGTATTGTTTGGAGCAAAAGATTCCTGTATTTCCAGGAACTGCAACACCTAGAGATATCCAAACAGCAACTGAATATGGGATCAACGTTGTAAAGTTTTTCCCGGCAGACATTTATGGAGGTTTAAAGGCGATAAATGCCTTGAGTGGACCTTTTTACGATGTGAAATTCCTGCCAACCGGTGGAATTAACGCAGAAAATTTTGTCGAATATTTAGAAAACCCAAATGTAATCGGAGTAGGTGGCTCATTCATTCTTTCTGAGAAGGTCATTATGGAAGATAATGGAGAGAAGATGAACGATATTCTCAAAGCATTGGTCCAACAAATAAATTAGTAGAAAAAGCATTCATGAGGCCGGTTTTTTGCCTCACGAATGCTTTTAGTTTAGATAGAATCATCACAGAAGATGCTCTTCATAAATACGACACATTTTTTTCTTATTTTTATTTAAAAAGCTCATAGGTTTTTAAAATGTGTGGCGTAAGATGAACTTAACCCTAAAAATAATTCTTTTTCCCCTGTGAAAGCAGGAACCCCCAGAAATAAAGCTGATGCGTGCGCATCAGCTTTATTTTGTGTATGCCCAAGCATTTGCCAGCTGCGACATAAGCTCATCAATCGAGTATTTTTTCATGTAGTGTTCTTTTTCGGGGCCATCGTTAGGATCATAAACAATAATCTGATCGCTTTGCAAGTCCTTTTTAATCACCATAATATGGCCAACATCGGTAAACTCACCGGGATTAACGGAAACTACGATTGGCTGATTTTGATTCAAATGCTCCTGAATTTTTGCCTGATCTTTGCCGAGGTCTTCAACAGTCAATCCATAGTTTTGAGCAAAGGCAGGAAAAATCGACCAGGCGGTTCCTTGCCCTGCTTGGTAATACTGGTTGCCGCTCCATTGTAAAATTTCAGTTGGATAGACGGTTCGGTGCTCCCAATAAGAAAGAATCATTGCTAAAGAAGTAATCGCACAACCGTTCGTGGCTAAATCATTTTGCGCAGAGCCGCTGCCATAGGATTTTTCGGCCCAACGAGAATCAGTTTGTATTAGTAAAGGAAAATTTTGTCCATGCTCTTGTAGGTATTGATTCGCATTAGCGGAAAAATCCTGTTGACTATTAACATTATTATTAAAGTGGAAAACTCGAGAAGAGAGGATTACCAGACTAGAAATCACTAAAAAGCTTCCCAGTAAAATCGAAAAAGGACGAATTTTTCGTCGCATAAAAAACACCTCCACTCTTTTATTAAAACGAAAAAAGGGTGAGGTGTCATCGGTCAAAAGTTGTAAGTTATTCGAATTCTTCTAGCTCTAAGCTAAGTTCTTCCCAACTTGAAAGCTGTTCTTCCTGCTCAGCCTTTTTTGCTTCCAAGTCATTTGTCAATTCTAATAGCTGAACGTGATCATTCAAAATATCCGGCTGACTCATTTGGATCTCAAGTTCGGCGATCTCTTCATCCAAAGTGGAAAGTGTTTCTTCGATTGCTTCAATCTTTCGACGTAAGCTGCGAATCAGCTTTTGTTGTTCCTTATCTTGGTAAAACTTCTTTTTAGGCGCTTCGACAGGTGCTGCTTCTTTTGCCTGTAATTCAGCGATTTCTTCTTCTTCTTTTTTCTTTTCTAAGTAGTAATCGTAATCACCAAGATATAACTTGCTGCCCTCAGGAGATAACTCGATCACTTTGTTGGCGATACGATTAATAAAGTAGCGGTCATGGGAGACGAATAGCAGCGTTCCTTGATAATCGATCAGGGCATTTTCCAATACTTCTTTGTTATCAATATCTAGGTGGTTCGTCGGTTCATCGAGAATCAAAAAATTCTCCTTATTCATAGAAAGCTTCGCTAATGCGACACGAGCCTTTTCACCACCGCTAAGCAGCGGGATCGTTTTTTCAACATCTTCGCCGCTAAAAAGAAAGCCGCCTAAGACATTGCGAATATCTTTTTCTGGTGTCGTCGGGTGTTCGTCCCATAATTCAGCTAAAATCGTCTTATTGCCGTGCAGATCAGCTTGCCCTTGATCGTAATAGCCGATCGTGACATTGGTTCCAAAATGCGGGGTGCCTTTGATGAAGGGGATTTGACCGATCAACGATTTTAATAATGTAGACTTTCCAATCCCGTTCGGTCCGACAAGTGCGATCGCATCTTCACGACGAATATCCAGATCAATGGGTTCAGAAAGTGTTTCCTCATAGCCGATAGCAGCTTCTTCGACTTGTAAGACGACGTTTCCTGAAACCTTATCGATATCAAACATGAATTTCGCAGATTTTTCCTTGCCATCTGGTCGATCTAGTCGATCCATTTTTTCCAGTGTTTTCCGACGGCTTTGTGCACGTTTGGTAGTGGAGGCACGAACCAAATTACGTGCAACGAAATCTTCTAATTTTTCGATTTCAACCTGCTGTTTTTCATAAGCCTTCCAGTCGCTGGCAAGCTGAGCGGCTTTTAAATCAAGATAACGGGAATAATTTCCAGTGTAATGACGGATTTTATGACGAGAAATTTCATAAATCTCATTGACGACGCGATCTAAGAAATAGCGGTCATGGGAAACAATCAAGAGCGCACCAGAGTAGCCTTGAAGGTAATCCTCCAACCAAGCCAATGTCTCAATATCTAAATGATTGGTAGGTTCATCCAAAATCAAAATATCAGGTTTGACCAATAACATTCGTGCCAAGGCAAGACGGGTTTTTTGTCCACCGGATAAGGTGCTAATTTCTTTATCATAAAAGCTCTCATCGAATTTAAATCCATGTAAAACACTGCGAATCTCATTTTCATAGCCATAGCCATTCTGTTCATTAAAGTCATGCTGCAGCTGATCGTATTCCTTCAGAAGAGACGTATAACGACTATCGCTTTCAGGTGTTTCGCCAATCGCCACTTCAACATCTCGCATCCGAGCTTCCATTTGGCGTACTTTATCAAAAGCCTTCAACATTTCATTCCAAATGGTCTCAGTTGAATCTAAGCCAGTATCTTGCGCGAGGTAGCCCAGTGTGGCTTGTTTGTTCTTTATCACTTGTCCCGCATCTGGCGCTTCGATATTGGCGATTATTTTTAATAATGTCGATTTGCCCGCACCATTTCGTCCAACTAAACCGATTCTTGCTTTACTAGCAACTTCAAGATGAATATTTTCAAATAAAGTGTCGGCACCAAAATAGCGAGCAATTTGATTTGCTTGTAATAAAATCATTGGATAATCTTCCTTAAATTTATTTTTCCGAATGGATTTAGTCTACCATATTTTTGAAGTCGTTGCGATTGGAAGCGACCATTTCAATAAATCGTGATTTTTTCACAAAATTTCGAGCAAGTGCGTTGCAATTTCACAGAGATTCTTGCTATTATAGTTCAGTAGTCAACATTTACGAAATTTTTTTATAAAGGAGAGTTATTGTGAAAGAACATTCAATTCCAAAAGCGACTGTTAAACGATTGCCGTTGTATTATCGGTATTTGCGTATTTTAAATAATGCTGGAAAAACCAAAGTATCATCTACAGAACTAAGTGAGGCGATCCAGGTCGATAGTGCAACGATTCGCCGTGACTTTTCTTATTTCGGAGAACTTGGCAAACGCGGATATGGATACGACGTTGAAGACTTGATGCATTTCTTCGGGAAAATCTTGAATGATGACCAACTGACCAACGTAGCATTGGTTGGGGTCGGTAATTTAGGAAGCGCCTTGTTGAAATTCAAATTCCATCAAAGCAATAGTATCCGTGTCAGCTGTGCGTTTGATGTCAAAGAGGACATTGTAGGCCGTATCGTGGATGGAATCCCCGTTTATCCATTAGACAATATGGTGGAGCAAATCAAATTACAGCAAATCGAGATCGCAATCTTGACTTTGCCGGCACAACAAGCGCAACAAGTGGTTGATCAATTGGCTGATGCAGGAATCAAGGGAATCTTGAACTTTACTGCTGCTCGTCTAACTGCGCCGGATGATGTCATCATTCAAAGTGTAGACTTGACCAACGAATTACAAACCTTAATTTATTTCTTGCATCATAATAATGACAGCAAGTAAAAAAGACTGAGCACATGCCCAGTCCCCGACTATAGATACAGTCCGATTGGCGGATGATATCTATAGTCTTTTTTATGTTTATAGAAAAATTGTTTATAGCTCGTCGAACAGCGCTTGATAATCGATTTGTTCTTCCTCTTTGGGCAACTGCTGCAATAGATTTTCCAGTGTATGAAAATCAATAAAACGAGCTTGCCGCCCAACTTCTTTGCCCTCGTGATAGACTAAGACCGCTGGTACTGTCAAAACTTCAAAGAAGCCCGCTAACTCAGGCTCGTGCATAATATCCAAATGATAGAATGGAACATCATAGCTTTCGGCAAGGTTCCTTGCTTTTGGTTCATCCACATGACAAATACTGCACGTTTCTGAAGAAATAAATACGATATTATTGGTGTTGTTCGTGATGGCTTGTTTGACGTTCTTCAATGTCTCCAATGAAATTCCCCCATTCCGTTATTAAAAAAACTCTATTTACCAAATATATGGAATCAATCGATATTTGGTCTTTTTTGTGTACTCCGAGTAGCCAGGTAGTTCATTGATCAGTAAAGCTTCTTCGTTTCTAATCCGTAAAACTAAACCCACTGGGAACAGCAGCATAGGAATTACAGCAACTACTGAACCTAAAACAATGGGCATCGATAAAAATAAAAGTAAGGAGGCAGTGTACATAGGATGACGAATTACTGCATACAACCCTGTATCTATAACTGCTTGATTTGCCTCACCTTTAACAACACGTGCAGCGTAGGAATTCTGGATCATCACCAGTGCATACATAGCATAGCCTGAAATCATAATGAAAAGACCAATCAATGAAACATTTACTGAAAGCTGTGTCCATTCAAAACGTCGATCCAACCCAGCAAGGCTGAAGGAAAGAATAAACGAAAGTCCTATGAATCCCACATATCTTTTTTGAGAATTTTCTACTTCTTTTCCATTGAGTCGTTTTTCCAACAAAGTGGGGTTTTTTCTATAAAGAAAACCGCCCATTGAAATCATCAAAATCGCTAAAGTCAGAAGAAAAATCCATGCATTCCAATAATAATAGGTTCCTGCAGTGCCGAATAATAGCAATCCTAAGAGTATAAAACCACAAAACACTTTTATACTTCCATGCAAAAGTAGCTTTCCCTTCTTCATCGGTCATTTCCCACGATCTGAATTAGATTTCTGACTTTGATTATCTAATGCGTAAATTTGAGTGTCAACCATGTAACAGAAGATATAGAACAAGCAGTTAGCGTAAGGATAGTCAGTATTGGTCAAAATGTCAATTTTATTGTCTGGAAGAAATAGTTGTTTGATTGAATAAAAAGCGTTATACTCTCTTATGTACTGCGGGTGTAGTTTAGTGGTAAAACAGAAGCTTCCCAAGCTTCCGTCGCGAGTTCGATTCTCGTCACCCGCTTAGTCTCATAAAGCTTGATTTACCGCCATTTGCAGAGGATGGCGGTATTTTTTTGTCCTCTAGTAGTTTCACCAGATTTCACCCAATTTCATAGGAATCTATAAACTTTTCTATAAACTTTTTGACTTTGGAAAGTCACACTTATCCTTGATATAAAGCCAACTATTTTAGTGAGCAAAATTTTTATCTATAAACTTTTTCTAATTCAACATTTTGGCAAGTAAGTTAATAGTCTTCGTTTTCTGCTCTTCATACACACCAGCATAGGTGTCTAAAGTCATCCCAACACTAGAATGCCCCAATAGTTCAGACACGGTCTTAAAGTCTACGCCTTCACTGATAAGCATCGTTGCAAACGTATGACGTAAAGCATGAGGGCTAAGAATAGGTAAGTTAGCTCTTTTAGCGATTCTGTGCATCCATAGCCGTGGGTGAGTAATTTGTATAAAGTTGTTATCATGATCACTGAAAACAAGTTGTTTGGCATCCATGGTATTAATCCCTACTTGAAGCATGTTCTTTCGCTGAGTTGTGCGCCACGTTTTAAGAATAGAGATAGTTGAGTCATCCAATGGAATAATCCGTTTGGATTTTTTTGTCTTTGGCTCTTCAAGATAGAGCCGTCTATTTTCTCCTCTGGTGAGCGTTTGACGAACGCTTAAGGTTTTACTATCAAAGTCGATACAATTCCATTGAAGCCCCAGTATTTCCCCTTGACGGCATCCAGTGTATGCGAGCAAATGAAAGACAGTGTAGACTTGGAAGCTCTCATTAGCTTTAGCATCTTTTAGAAATAGTTTAAGTTGTTCCATCGTGTAAAATTGAATTTTTGTGTCATCCAAATTCGCTTTCTTTTTTGGAATCACAATCTGTTTTACAGGATTCTTATTTACTATTCCTTGTCTAATCGCATACTCAAAAATCCGAGATACATTTGAAACATATTCTTTGTATTGAGAATTCTTTTTTTCAAAACACATATCATTGGTAAACTGCTGCACGTCATTTACCTTAATTTTCTTTATCTCTTTTTCACCAAAGAAGGGGAGAATGTGGTTATCAAATTTTTGTTTCAGTTTCACCAAGCTAGATTCTTTCACAGTGAGTTTGTATGTTTTTAACCACATTGCATAAACTTGGTTAAAGGTCCTTATCTTACTAGATTGAAATCCATTCTTTTCAATTTCATTCACAGCTCGGTTGTAAGCACGCTTAGCTTCTTTCTGAGATTTGAATCCTCGCTTTTTAAATAGAACTTGCTTGTCTGTTAGTGGATCAATACCAAGATACCCATCGACTTTCCAAGCTTTCTTCCCATTCTTCTTAATGTATTCCTTATATGTTGCCATTGTAATTATCCTCCAGTACATCGTTTGACGGTGATAATTTATTACTTGGAGGAAGAGAGTTTTATTTTCTTAACTCTCGTAGTGCTTCTATAAATAAAGATAAAGCTTTGTGCTCTTCTTTAGATAACGGTTTTTCATCAATTCTTAGTTCAATCTTTTCATCAAGTAGTACATCAAGATCAAATCCTTTATCAAGCATTTGTATTTCATATTTCTGAGCATCCGTTATTTTGGAATCGAATTCTTCCCAATTGATTTGTTTTCGACCATCACTTACCCCCATAACGTAACCAGTTGAAACATTAAAATAATCGGCTAACCGATCATAAACATCTTTATTGCGTGGAGTGCTATTCCCATTTTCATAATTTGATAGCATCGATTGTGATATTCCTATTTCATTTGCCAAATCTTTAACTGTTATATTGTTTTCTTTTCTAAGTTGTTTTATGCGATTCATTTTATCCACCATCCTTCAATAGTAATTTATCAGATTTTCAGAACAAAGTAAATCTTAATATCTGAAAATATGAATTTTCGCTTGACATTCGCATATTCAGATATTAGAATGTTCTTGTATTCGGATATTAAGAATTTTTGATAGGAGGTGATATTTATGTTTTTGCTTGATTTAGAGATGATCGCAAAATTAAGAGAACGAAGAGCAAGAAAGAACATAACTTTATTTGAAGCAGCCAAAGAAATTGGAGTTTCTGCTAAGACACTTGGAATGATCGAAAATGAACAGCGTCGAACTGTAAAGAAAACAGTTTACGAAAAATTGATCGATTGGCTTGTAAATGAAAAAATTTATCAGGAGGTTTAATTGATGGCGTATGTACCAAGAGAAGAACAAGAGGTAATTATTAGCTATGATCGAGAACTAGACGAATGGAATTATTATGGAGACGTTCCTACCTTAAATAAGAAATGGCGGGATAACGTATCACCACAAAGGGAAATTGTAGAAGAGAATGGACAAATCACATTGTTAGAAGGAACCATCACAGGAAATGTGATCATTCAAAAGAAAAGAGTAATGACAAGTGAACAGAAAAAAGAGTTTGTTGAACGATTGAAAAGAAATCGTTCATAGAATCGCATTATTTCCTGTAATCCATCATGGCGATTAGGAATTAGCAGACTGAGTTATCTTTCTAAGGGATTTACACCTAAAGTAAATTAAACTCAATTTTTACCAGAAAGGAAGTGAGAAAAGAATGAAATTAACTATTGATGATTTAGAGCTTGATCCAAATATTTTTGAACGAATCAATGTTTTGATAACGCAAGGTGTTTCAGAAGCGTTTATAACATATACTAAGCGTTCCGAACTACCAAGATATATGACTAAGAAAGAAGCCTGTGATTATATTGGCTGCTCTTACAATTACCTAAAAAAGTTAATTAATAAAGGCTTGAGAGTGATAGAGATTGATGAATACGAAAAGTTAGACCAAGAAGATATAAACAAATTTATGGAAGAATACAAAAAATAAACTCGTTTGACGGCGATAAGAAAATTATGTAGGAGGATCAAGATGGATAATTACCAAGAATTTCATAGGCTTAAAAAGGATATCGCCTTGAAGTTACTAACTATTCAAGATGGTGACCGATTAGATAGTGCACCAGATGACTTTCTAGCGATAGGAACTAATAAAGATGTATTTAATGAGTGCTATGAGACGATGCAGCAAGTGAAGAAATTAGTTGATGCAATAGCTGAAAAGGAAAAATAGTTAGTCGAGGGTAGAAAATGAGTGAAGAGGATAAAAGAAAAGTCTTATCCCCACCGACCAAAGTTTGGATAAGACAAAATAGTGAATCTTTTATACCTCTAATAATATCAGAATTTGGAGGAAACTAAAATGATTTCAAATGATTTAATTAACGAAACTCTTTTAATATCAAAAGAAAGTACCCATGAAGAACGACAAGCAATCATTAAAGATATTGAACAAAAAATGGAAAATGAAACCAATCCAACTGTATTAGCATTCTTTGATTGGTACATTTCTGTTTTAAAGAGTTGGAATGAACCAGTGTCTGCCTAAGATATTTCGTTAGACAAAGAGCAATTGAAGATTTGAAAAAAAGATTCGTATTTTTTTATCAAAAGATTCACATCTTTTTTTAGATTATTTCAATTCGTGCAAGCTGCCATAAGAACTTCTTTACAAATTGTATGTGGTTGAGGATAGTTAATGATCCATAAAAATACGTATATGGACTCTTTAAAAATCTATACTAAAGGGACCCCACGAATTCAAAGTGACAGTAACATATTTTTTGAAATAATCATTAACTTGAATTAGCTTACCTTTTTTGGTTCTAACCCACCCATTTGAATTACAATCTGTAAAAAAAACAATAGGAACACTGCGTCCTCCACCAGCACTACTTCCGCCAGTTTGCATAGTAAACTTCACTTCACCCGGGAGTACCAGTGGAGAATATGCGACACCTTGCTGAGATTCAAGTTGTTCTTCGATTTCATCACCGGACTTGTTGTAAACACTAAAAACAAACACTTCATATATTGGGCAATCAGAAGTATTAACAATTAATGTATTGTCACTGAACGGGGATGGGGTAGGAGCAACGTAGATTTTTGAAGCTTGTTGTTGTTTTAAAAGTAACGTTCTTTCTTTTGCTTCACGATAAGAAAAGAAAAAAGTTACAAAAACAGCAGCAATAGTTGCAATTGTTGAAATAAAATCCATATTTTTAAAACTCCTTAATTTTTAATTAAATATTACCACTCATAGAAAGGTAGGTGAATAGAAATTTACAAAGGTTATCTCCGTGGAGAAGAAAAACGAGCAGCAGAATCTTTTAAAAATAAAGAAGAAAAACTTCTTTCCTATAACACCGTACGAAAGTTTGATTCATTCGTGGGTATCTTGGAAGACGACTTTGTCATGGTTGATATAGATACACCAACAGAAGCAAAATTATTACTTAAAATAATTGATTCTCTTTCACTTGGTTGTGCAGTCTTAAAAACCAATAAAGGAATTCATATCTATTTCAAAGGGTACGAGTTAAGGAAAAATAATATCGAATGGTATTCTGCCATTGGTGTAAAGGTAACCACTAAACTTGGAAGTAAAAATACTGCTGATCCATTACGAATCAATGGAAAAAGTAGACGTTGGATCAGAAAGACGGATAGTTTTGATCCACTCCCCAAATGGATTGCCCCGATGGATAAAAAGAAAAACCATATTACGGATATAGATGAAGGAAACCGTAACCAAGAACTATTTTCATATATCCTCAAACTCCAATCAGTCGGAATGAACAAACGAGAAATTCGAGAAACAATTAGAATCATTAACAAATTCATTTTATCCAAATCACTTTCGGATGATGAAATAAATGTGATTCTAAGAGACGAAGCGTTTATGAAAGAATCTTTCTTTGAGAATAAGAGATTCCAAGTAAACAAATTTGCTAAATATATGATCAGTGAGCACAACATTGTAAATATCGGTAAGCAGCTTCACATCTATAAAGACGGTGAATATGTATCAGACACGGTGGAGATAGAAAGAACGATGTTGAATGATATTGATTCATTATCAATGAGTCAACGAAGAGAAGTTTTAAGTTACTTAACCATCAAAGCACCAGAAGTAAAAGTCATGGATTACCATCATATCTGTTTTAACAATGGTGTGTTTTCAATAAACGATTGGAAATTGATTCCACATTCTCCAAATCTGATTTTGAAAAATAAAGTTCCGGTTGATTATATTGAAGGTTCTTTTGATGAATCAGTAAATACCGTTCTTAACAAGATTACGTGTAAAGATAAAACGTTACGTGAAGTATTAGAAGAAGTTTTGGGCTATACATTAATTCGTTCAAACCGTTACGTAAAAACTATTCTATTAACCAGTAGCAAAGCAAGAAATGGAAAAAGTACATTTATCAATATGATTAAGGGAATGCTAGGTGAGGAAAATTACACGACTCTTCAATTTAACGAATTAGGTCAACGATTTAAGACAGCAAACCTATATTCTAAGTTAGCCAATGTGGGTGATGATATAAGTGCTGAAACATTAAAGGATTCTAGCATTTGGAAATCATTATCTACTGGTGGAACTATAAACATAGAAAGAAAAGGTGGCGATCCATTTGACTTTAGTAACTATGCAACCTTGATATTCGCCTGTAATCAAGTTCCATACATTAAAGATACTACTGGTGGAACAATTGAAAGAATGCTGATCATCCCATTTAATGCGTACTTTTCAAAAAAAGATAGTGACTATGATCCAAACATAGAAGATAAGGTTGTAACGCCACAAGCAAAACACTATTTAGTTCAATTGGCATTAAAAGGGTTGAAAAGATTAACTACTAACAAAGGATTTACTCAATCTAAAATTATTGATCGAGCAGTTAAGGATTATGAAGTACAAAATAACAATGTACTTACTTATCTAAATGAGTTAGAACCGAAAATTGAGAATGAAGCTACGGCTGATGTTTATCGTATATATTCAGTTTGGTGTGTTGAAAATGGATTCGAACCCTTTACACACATTCATTTTAGTCGTGAAGTTTGTAAGGTTTTAAATTTAGATTCGAAAAGAAGAAGTATAAATGGAAAACAAGTAAGATGCTACATTAAAAAGTGAGTGATAAATTTGACCATTCTTGATACAAAATAGGGGTTTTTTGATCAAATTTGATACAGAATCATGTGTTGATTTTTGATCAATCAAGGTAAAAACTAGGTTTGTGACAGTAAAATGAGTCTAGACAGACAGATAAGAAATCAGATTGAAATGCCTATACATCAATGTATGACAGATGTAGACAGACTTAGACAGATGGTTTCAATTTCTTTTAATATAATAGTATCTAAAATTTAAATAGTAAAATATATAAAAGAAAATTATATATATATCTGTCTTGAAAATAGTCCTGAAAACGAGGAAAATATTGTTAAATCAACGTTTGTAAGTGTAGACAGTTATAAAAAAGGACGTGAATATATGATTAGAAATTTGAAATTCTATGAATCTGATTGGGCATCAAATTTAAAAAGAGTTAGTTTGACTGATGCAGCTAATAATTTCTTTAAAGAAAAAAATGTTGAGTACGTGGATATGAAAATTGATTCAATCTATGATTCCAATAATGAGTTATATCAAACAATGGTCATCGCTTATTATGATTTGGATGAAGATTAACCCATTGAAAATTAAGTAAAGTAGGTGATTCCTTCATTGAAAGATGAAATTAAAAAGAAAAAATCTTTTTTAAAAGGGTACCAAAACTACTTAATCCGAATCGAACGATTAGAAGAAAAGCTTTTAAGTATTGATAATCAGTTAGAAGGAATGAGCAGTAAACGTATACGCGACATGCCAAAAGGCGGGCTACCAGTTACAACAGATGAACTGCTTTATCGTAAAGAAGAAATAAAGAGAAGAATTCAAAACTTAATTGATAAATCAATTGAAGTTAAGTTTGAAATATATGAAGTGATTGACCACATAGATGATTATCGCTTTGCAGAAGTATTAGAAGCATACTTCATTGAATGTAAAACATTAGAATGTATTGCTGATGAAAAGCATTATTCGGTGCGACATATTAGCTCACTCTATAGTGAAGGGCTAAAAGAAATTCAAATCAATGAGTAATGAATAAACTATTGGAGGTAAAGAAATGGACAAACTGTATATAGATACCAATAATAAGAACGTCACTATAGAATTGCCACAGCATGGGACAGTAAAAGTGATCGTGCAAAACGGTAAAGTAATTCGCACAGAAACAACGATATCACAAAAAATTAGATAGTCTGACTGGAAAACCAGAGGACATAAGATATTGGTTAAATGCCAATTCTTGTGTCCTCTTTTTTATTTGAAAGGTGGTGAAGGAATGAAAGTAATTAAATTAAAAGGATTTGTAAAACGAATGATTTATGTAGGGGAGAAGGTAATCATTTTTTCTCTTATGGAAGAAATTGTAGGTGAAGTTGTTTGTCGGGTATTTCAAGGAGAATCGAACTTCTTTTATGAAATAAAAAAAGATTTACCCGTTTCATTAAGAACAAGATTACAAGGCGAAAAGAGAGAAAGTCCTACAACTAAGAAAATATTTATTGATAACGAGCTAACAGTTTTTGATTACAGAATTAATGAAGAAGAGTGATAGGATGGATAGTTATAGTAAAAGTAAGTTATTTAAAGGAAAAAATATAGGAGTCTATAAAAATGAAGTTGATTCAAAAATGTATCTATATGGTCCTGTAGGTGATTTGTTTGGAGAAGATTGCATCACTGCTAAAGGCGTTAAAGAAGCATTAAAAGATTTTGATTCAAATTCTATTGATGTTCACATTCATTCTTATGGTGGTGATGCCTTTGAAGGTATTGCGGTATACAACATTTTAAAACAGTCAACTAAGACCATTAACGTTTATATAGACGGTATGGCAGCAAGTGCAGCATCAATTATCGCCATGGCTGGAGATAAAACATTTATGCCTAAGAATACTCAGTTTATGATTCATAATGCTTCAACTGGACGATTTGGAAATTCGAAAGATTTTGAAAAAGTGCAAAGACAATTAGAATCTACAAATCAATCATTGATAGAAACATACCTAGCAAGTTTCAATGGATCGAAAAAAGAACTGATTCAGTTCATGGATGACGAGAAATTTTTTTAGCGCTAAGGAAGCTCTTAAGTGGGGATTCATTGATGAAATTCTAAATTATGAATCTAAGCCTTTGGAGAAAAAAGAACCTATTGAAAACAAAGAGAAACCGTTTATGGATGCAAAAGCGATTGAACTAACTGACAAAGTATTAAAACAAAGAGAACAACGCTTGGTGGCATACACAGATGCAATGAGTAAAACAGTTGGAAACGGAGGAAAACAATAATGGCATTTGAAAATATTATTCGAGAGATGGATCGAATCAGAAATGAAGAGGATATGAAACTTAGTTTTCGTTTTAGACCTCGCTATCCTAATGAGTACGGAAGACATTCGGAAATTAAGCAACGAGCACTGAACAATTCGAAATCAGTTTCAGAGTTCAAAGAAACAGAAGAAGCGATTAGGCTTGCTGTAATTGAAAGTGGATTAAATAAGAATGCTGAACTTAATGCAACAAACCGGTTCACATTGACTGAGCAGCTTCAACCTATACTGGAAACTGATTATCAAGAAGCTATGAAACAATATGGCAAACTTAAAAGTCAGTATGTAGAAACGTATTCAAGTTTTCAGCAACAACTAAATGCTTTAATTGAAGAATCAGTAGATCAGTTATTACCTATCACAAAAGAGTTAGCGGCGATTGAATTGGCTAATGATTATCTATTTCATTCAAAGGGTCCATATTCTCCCACGGTGAATAGTGGTATTTACGAATTGATCGATTCAGATATTAAGCCCATTAGTAAAATCCCTAGAACACCTATCAAACCACAGAAGAAAATAACAATGGGTGATTTCACACAAAAGAGTGTCTATCAATTCTTGGACAGAATTGATAGTAAAGAAACCTTAGTTAATAAATTGATCGAAGGGGTGAATGGATATGAATAGATATCAAAAACAAATGGCACAGTACAACAAACGTATTCCAGTATATAAATACCCGGTCATGTTTCGCTTAAAGGAAAGTGACTTGGTAAAGATTAAATCAACTGAAAAAGGTTTACTTACTTCAATAAAGAATCTTGTTTCATCAATGGGAAATGTATCTAGTGGTCAGAGAGAATATGAAGAACAAGAAGGAAAGTTAACTGACTATTATTTTTACTATGATGATCCAGCAGAAAGTGAACAAGAACGTAAAGCAATTGCTCTAAAAGAATTTCAAACTGGAACAACATCAGTACACAATCCGCTGTTAAAGAATCTTCGTAAGGATATTGATTACGAACTATTCATTGGTGAAGGCGAGTATGTTTATCAGCCAAGATATAAATTTTAAAAAAATATTGATCAGTAAAAAAAGACATTTGTTTCTAGCGAATGTCTTTTTAATTGAACTTGAATATGTAGTCCGCATATTATCATTTAATTTGATAATATAGTAGTTAACAAGGTGAGTATATTGAAGAAAATTGCTTAATATATTTTTGAATTAATTTTATAAGCTCTTTTCAAGATACAACTTACAAAAAATGAATCGAAAGGAGAAGTATTATAAACGAGAACCCAAGAATAGAAATTGATAGAAAATTAAGCGAGTGGTTAAGTGACAGTCAAGGACTCCTAGCTGTACCGATATTTTATAGTGTTGGTTTCGTTAGGAAGATGTTTTACTTCAAAAAGCAATATGAATTTTCTGAGAATTATTGGAAGGCAAAGCAACATTTGTTAAGTTTAAACTTGAATTTATTTGAGCTAAAACGATATAAGAGTATTTTAGAAAATACTTTTAACCCACGTTTGGATTTGATTGTACCTATGATAAGTTTTTTGTGTGGTGGGGTTATTTCTGTTGTTGTTAGTGAATACTTATTGATAATCCTTAAGGTTAATGAAGAATTGAGTAACTTACAAGAATTATGGATGACAATATTTGTTTTAGGATCTTTGGCTATTCTATGTTTTTGCCAGGTATATCGTATTAAATATATTTCAATGAAAGCGAAATTGACTATACTTTTGGAAGAAATAATCGATGAAAAAGAAGCTGAGTGTGAAATAATTAGTACAGAGGCAAGAGATAAAGGCAAAAAAATAAGCCGGAAATATAAGAGCAGAAATTATTAGTCTTTTGATAGCCTACTTTTAAATTAGGAGATAGCTAACAATATAAATCATTGGAGGGAAAATGGGAAAAAAATCTAACGAGTCGTTTAAACTTTTTGTTTGTTTAGGTATTGGAATGATAACAGCAGGAGTATTTTCTTTATTTAAATTTTATAATTTACAAACTGTAGAAACTATAGTTTTAAATAGAGGCAATATTTTATTATCATCCGTGTTAGTGCTTTTAGGGCTAATGCTCATATTTTATAGCCTTGTAAGTGCTTTTTTAAAATCTAAAAAGATTGACGAAATTTTAAAGAGGCAAATAGTATATATTACATTCTTTTTCATTTATGGGTTAAGTCTGATGGTAATTGGTTTAAATTTTTCAAAACCAATAGTAGAAGGAGAAGTATTATTAACTAAACAGTTTATGATGTTTTTGTTATTAGGAGCTTCAATTTTTTTAGGTGGTCTATATTACTTATTTTTCACTCTTGGAGTATACGGCAAGAAACTTCTGGTAAATTCAATTTCTGATCCTAAAGACAGAGTAACTGTAGTTATTGCAATATTTGGATCAATTATCTCTTTAATTGCATTATTCAAATAGTATTTATTAAGATCGCTTAGGCGGTCTTTTTTCTTTTGCGTCTTTAGTGTAGTGGAAACACGATTGTCTCCAAAACAATAATCAAAGGTTCGATTCCTTTAAAGCGTGTAATAATCAATATCGAGGTGATTAAGTGACAGAAGAGTTCTATCGTTGGTTAGTAAATTTAATTCGTGATGATAACCTAAAGAAGTTTTATGACTGTAGTAAATGGCGGAAGCTGAGACAGTTAGCAATGAAGCGAGACAACTATGAATGTCAGATGTGTAAGCAACAAGGAAAGTATCACAAGGTGAATAATGTTCATCACATCATAGAAGTAAAGGATAGACCGGACTTAGCTTTGACTATAGATAATCTAATCTGCTTATGTATTGATCACCATAACGAAGTACATGAAAGATATGTGGATGGTCAGAACAAAAAGATAAAAGACTTTAAGAACTTTGATTCAAGTGAGAGGTGGTAATAATAAATGATTAAGCATCGATGTGGTGATACATGATTATTAATGATAACGGAAGAGAATACAACATGAATAAGTTCGATGAGTATTCATCAATGACTCAGGGAATTATAAACCGGTTAATCTATTCAAGGTTTGATTCAATAAGAAGTTTACTTGGTGGTAACCGTTGTAATAAGTTAAGAGCATCAAGTATTAAAGAAATGATTCAAAACGAAAATGATTTGGAAAGAATTAAAAAAGTTTTCGATTATTCATCGGAGGAAATTATTTTTTACGTTGACTACTCAATAAAAAATTTTCCGTTCGTAAAATAATCCCCCCATCAAAAAAAATTTGAAATTCTAAGGGAACCAACGAACGGGGAGGGCTGACAGGAAAAAATATTTTTTCATTTTCTCACGTATAACCGTGGGGTGGGTGGTAAAAAAGAAGTTTAGGGTATTTATATATTGAAAAAGTTTTTTAAATATTTCTTTAAGCGACTCGGAAGGATGTATATAAGAGCATCATTGCTATAGGATTCGGCGAACAAAGACATAAATTGCAGAAAAAAATTTGAACACATAGTCTTAAATGATTGATTATAATGATTTCCACTTAATGCGTTCTCAAAAACGCTTGTTTTCAAAGCTTTCATTTGGTTTAATTGAGTAAGCAATTAGATCGTAGGAGGGAAAAGATTGAATATTGAAATTTCGAAAATAATTGTTCATAAGTTGAATTTAGGAGGAAATGAACCAATTTATAGTGATGAATGTATTAACTTGGAAATGGTTGAAGATATGGATGAAGCTTTGAAATATTTTAAGACCCATATAATTACTTCTAGAAAGCAAAGTTTTATGAAACGTTGCCAATTTGATGATTTAAAAGATAATACGGTTCTAAATGATGTGAAAGAAATCGTTTCCAGTATGGAAGACAACAAAAAATTTAATAAAATATTTGTTGAAAAATCCAAAAAAATGACAAAAAAATTATTTGACAATATGAAGACAACTAGTTCGAAAAGTGATGGTTCGTTGTTTGTTTTGTATTATTCAATTGAAGGTAAAAACTATATTGGATTATTAAAACTAGATCCAAATACTGGTATAGAAATCAGCGATAACTTGTCTATAAAAGTTAGAAAATCTATGTTACCATCTATTAATGAAAAACTTCATAAATTAGCTTTCATTCTAGTTAATGAAGAGTACAAAGAAAATGAACTTCACCTTTATGTTTTAGATAGACAAAAAAAGAATAATGAAGCTGCAAAGTTTTTTATGGAAACATTCCTACATGCTAGAGAACTTTCAAATAGTAGCATTTTAACAAAAGAAATTGAAAAAGAGATAATTAATGGCTATCAGGAAATTATTCCGCGTAATAACTGGCCTAGGTTTGCTTTTGAAGTTCAAAAGGATTTTTTAAAAGGTAAAAAAATAAATTTTGAGGAAGATATCCCAAAACTAGTAAGACCTTTTTTGTCTCCAAAAAACAAGGATATGGATTTAACAATTCAGTCTAGTAGAATTTCAGAGAATATATTAAAGAAATATCCCGATGCTATTATGAACTTTGTGCCTGAAATAGATATTAAAAAGCCCACAATCTATCAATCAAAGTCAAAAGAGGTAGAGATTAGGATTTCAAAAAATGTGGAAGAAAATCTTATCGAGATTATTGAAGAAGACCCTAAAACTGGAGATTTTATCTTACGAGTTAAGCGATCACTTAATATGAAAAATACTAAATTATAGAGGAGTATAAAATGGAGAATTATAAACAATTGATTGATTTCATTTCAAAATTCAATGATAATATATTTCGTGAAACCGAAAATGAAATAACCTTTTTTTATAAGTGTAAGGTAAAACATATGTACGATTCTCCATTCTCCTATTTAGAAAATTTTCCATTCACAAATTTTATTGTTGAAATTGATGGTCAGGCATATGATCAGTACAGTTCTTTAGACGAATACAAGCAATCGTATTCTCACGATAATGGAGACGAGTACAAAGAGATTGATGATTTAATTGTATTAAAAGGTGATATAGAAAAACGATTATTGACAGAGCAAGTTACGATTGAGAATTGCTTTATATTTTCTTCTATGGAAAAATTTCAATTAAATATTAATTTCTTAGAACTGACAAATGAGAGAAAATGCACATTTATCGGAATAATTG
>PPYE01598135.1_pt1 | contig 28626 bp, 31 predicted proteins | sample 1559881 | NCBI WGS metagenome assembly PPYE01 (sample SAMN08240022, study PRJNA423297) | Human gut metagenome, whole genome shotgun sequencing project. | reverse complement strand
TGCGGGAGTTACAACTTATAAAGCCATTAAAGAGGCTAAAGTTGAACCTGGTCAATGGGTAGCTATTTATGGTGCTGGAGGGCTAGGTAATTTGGCTATTCAATATGCTAAGAAGGTTTTCAATGCACGAGTAGTAGCAGTTGATATCAATCAAGATAAACTATATTTGGCTAAAGAATCTGGCGCTGATTTAGTGGTAAATGGTAAAGAAGTTGAAGATGTAGCTGGCTATATCCAAGAGAAAACTGGTGGTACACACAGTGCTGTTGTAACAGCTGTTTCTAAGGTTGCTTTCAACCAGGCTGTCGATAGAGTACGTGCCGGTGGTACGGTCGTTGCCGTTGGGCTCCCATCTGAATACATGGAGCTCTCAATTGTCAAAACAGTTCTAGATGGTATCCGTGTTGTTGGATCTCTTGTAGGTACGCGTAAAGACTTAGAAGAAGCTTTTGACTTCGGTGCACAAGGCTTGGTAGTACCAGTTGTTGAAACCGTTCCTGTCGATACAACTGTAAAAGTATTTGATCAAATGGAAAAAGGTGAAATTCAAGGACGTAAGGTAGTTGATTTCACTAAGTAAATAGGTTTGCGGTCCTCGGGAAAAAACTGAGATTGGGTATTATATTTTGGGTTATCTGCTTCCCATTAACGATATTTTTTCGCCAATTCTTTGTGAAGCCAACGGTCAATTTCATCAAACAATTTGCTTAAAAGTGCTTCATCATAATTTCGTAAATCATCCGCGAGTTTGGAACGGTTCAATTCTTCTCCGACAAAATATTTGTCGCCAAAAGATACCAAAGCCGTTTTCAACTCGTCAAAAATTTTCGGTTCAATTTTTGCCATCTGTGTCGTCTCCTTAATAGTTTATCTCTTAAATTATAGCATTGAACACCTTACACGTGTTAGCAAGAGCCAAAAAAACCTCCCACCGACAACCATTCAGTGAGAGGATTTTTGGCGACAGTTTTGGAGACAATTCAAATCATTTTGAGTCTCCGAACGTCACTCGAGTTTTAGCTAAATGCAGTAAAATCAACGTTTCTGGTGTTATAAAGTGTCACTATTTTATTCCCATTCTACAGTTGCAGGTGGTTTACTTGTAATATCGTAGACGATACGGTTAACGTGTTCAACTTCGTTAACGATTCGAACAGAAATCTTTTGGAGAACCTCCCATGGAAGTTTCGCAAAGTCAGCTGTCATACCGTCAATTGAAGTGATAGCACGGATAGCAATAGTATAGTCGTAAGTTCGTCCGTCACCCATAACACCGACAGAACGTACGCCTGTGTTAACAGTGAAGTATTGCCATACATCACGGTCAAGACCAGCCTTAGCGATTTCCTCGCGAAGAATAGCATCAGACTCACGAACGGTTTCAAGTTTCTCTTCAGTGATTTCACCCATAATACGGATGGCAAGTCCTGGTCCTGGGAATGGTTGGCGCCAAACGACCTCGTCAGGCATTCCCAGTTCAGTACCAAGAGCGCGCACTTCATCTTTAAAGAGAGTGTTAAGTGGTTCAATCAATTCAAACTGCATGTCTTCTGGAAGACCACCAACGTTGTGGTGAGATTTGATTGTTTGCGCTGTTTCAGTACCTGATTCAATGATATCAGTGTAGAGTGTTCCTTGAGCTAGGAAGTCAACACCTTTAAGTTTGCTTGCTTCGTCATCAAAAACGTGAACAAACTCGTTACCGATGATTTTACGTTTTTTCTCAGGGTCATCAACACCAGCCAAGAGATCAAGGAAGCGTTTAGAAGCATCAACACGGATAATGTTAAGGCCAAATTTACCTCCCAGCATCTCCATAACTTGGTCGCTTTCACCTTTACGGAGAAGACCGTGGTCAACAAAGATACATGTCAATTGATCACCAATAGCTTTTTGCAAGAGGACACCGACAACAGATGAATCAACTCCACCTGATAGTCCAAGAAGGACTTTGCGGTCGCCAACTGTTTCACGAATCTGTGCAATTTGCATATCTACGAAGTTAGCCATTGACCAGTCACCTTTGGCACCACATATACTAAAAGCGAAGTTTTTCAAAATGTCGTTACCATATACAGTGTGACGAACTTCTGGGTGGAATTGGATACCATAAAAGTTTTTCTTAGTATCTTCCATCGCAGCGAATGGGCAATCCACTGAGTCAGCAACAAGATGGAAACCTTCTGGAATTTCTGTAACAGCATCACCGTGGCTCATCAGAACGACTTGTTCTTCAGGAGTTCCAGCATAGTCTAGAACAATGATTTTCTGCACATCATTCAAAGTAGAAATGTTAGTCATTATTACCCTTTCTTTTTGCATCACATATGGATTCTTTCTTATGCAATCATTGTATCACAAATTTATGGACTTAGCACCTAGATTTATACGAGAAACTGTAAGTCTTTTACTTATCTTTACAATTTTGTCACTTTTTTTGTAAAATAGGGAAAAAAGGAGGGGATTGGATGTTACCAGCGTATATTCGCATACATGATAAGATTAAGGAAGATGTTGATGATGGTACTTGGAAAATTGGGCAACGTCTTCCTAGCGAGCGAGATCTTTGCGAGACTTTTGATGTGAGTCGGATGACTGTGCGCCAGGCGATAACACTTTTAGTGGATGAGGGGATTTTAGAACGCAAACCAGGCAGTGGAACCTTTGTTGCTAGTAGTCGAGTTAAGGAAAAGATGCGTGGAACTACGAGTTTTACTGAGATTGTCAAATCCCAAGGGAGGAAGCCATCTAGTGAGCTTATTTCGTATCAACGTCTACATCCAAATGAGTTTGAAATCAAGAATTTAGGTGTCTTGCCACAGTCCCATGTCATTCGTATGGAACGTGTTCGTTTTGCTGATGACATTCCGGTTGCCTATGAAATTGCCAGTATCCCTGAGAAAATTATCCGAGGTTTTAAGGAATCAGAAATTACCGAACATTTCTTCAAGACATTAACTGATAATGGCTATGAAATAGGAAAAAGTCAGCAGACAATATCAGCAAGTTTGGCCAATAGTAGTCTAGCCAAGCACCTCAAGGTTAAGACTGGTGATGCTCTTTTGAGTCTGACACAAATTTCCTTTCTCCAAGACGGGCAGGCTTTCGAATATGTACGAAGTTACTATGTTGGCGACCGTTTTGAATTTTATTTGGAGAACAATTAGAAGTCACTGCTTTTTTCTGCACAAGTATGGTGCTAACACCATGATTTTATGGTAAAATGTAGCTTATGGAAATTGAAAAAACCAATCGCATGAATGCCCTCTTTGAGTTCTATGCAGCTTTGTTAACAGATAAGCAGATGAACTATATTGAGCTATATTATGCGGATGATTATAGTTTGGCAGAAATTGCCGAGGAATTTGGTGTGAGTCGTCAGGCCGTATATGATAACATCAAGCGCACTGAGAAGATTTTAGAAGATTACGAGATGAAATTACATATGTATTCAGACTACATCGTCCGTAGCCAAATTTTTGATGATATCATGGAAAAATACGCAGACGATAGCTATCTCCAGGAACAAATTGCAATCCTGAGCAGCATTGATAATAGAGATTAGATTCAAGCAGAAAGTAAGAGAGGAAATGGCATATGGCTTTTGAAAGCTTAACGGAACGCTTGCAAGGCGTTTTCAAAAATTTAAGACGTAAAGGAAAACTTTCAGAGAAAGAAGTTCAAGAAGTCACTAAAGAGATTCGTTTGGCACTTCTTGAAGCAGACGTAGCTCTACCAGTTGTTAAGACATTTATCAAACGTGTTCGTGAACGTGCTGTAGGTCACGAAATCATTGATACTCTTGATGCTTCACAACAAATCATTAAGATTGTTAATGAAGAATTGACAGAAATTCTTGGGTCTGAAACATCTGAGATTGAGAAATCTCCAAAGATTCCAACTATCATTATGATGGTTGGTCTTCAAGGGGCTGGTAAAACAACCTTTGCAGGTAAATTGGCTAATAAACTGATTAAAGAACAAGAAGCTCGTCCAATGATGATTGCTGCAGATATCTATCGTCCAGCAGCCATTGATCAGTTGAAAACTTTGGGACAACAAATCAATGTTCCTGTTTTTGATATGGGAACAGAGACACCAGCAGTTGAGATCGTCAGAAATGGTTTGGAACAAGCGCGTGCTAATAAAAATGACTATGTCTTGATTGATACGGCTGGTCGTTTGCAGATTGACGAAACCCTCATGAAAGAGTTGCGTGATATCAAAGATTTTGCTCATCCAAACGAGATTCTCTTGGTTGTAGATAGCATGATTGGTCAGGAAGCTGCTAACGTTGCCAAGGAGTTTAATGAACAACTAGATATCACAGGTGTCGTTCTTACTAAAATTGATGGTGATACACGTGGTGGTGCGGCTCTTTCAATTCGTGAGATCACTGGTAAGCCGATTAAATTTACAGGTACTGGTGAGAAAATTACGGATATCGAGACTTTCCACCCAGACCGTATGTCAAGCCGTATCTTAGGTATGGGTGACCTTCTTACCCTTATTGAAAAAGCTTCTCAGGAGTATGATGAGAAAAAATCTCTTGAGTTAGCTGAGAAGATGCGTGAAAACACCTTTGATTTCAATGATTTTATCGACCAATTAGACCAAGTGCAAAATATGGGTCCTATGGAGGATTTACTAAAGATGTTGCCAGGTATGGCTAACAATCCAGCCTTGGCTAATGTTAAAGTAGACGAAAAGCAGATTGCTCGCAAGCGTGCCATTGTATTATCAATGACACCAGAAGAACGTGAAAATCCAGATCTCTTGACTCCAAGTCGTCGTCGCCGTATTGCCAATGGTTCAGGGAATACCTTCATCGAAGTAAACAAGTTTATTAAAGACTTCAATCAAGCAAAACAAATGATGCAAGGCATTATGTCTGGTGATATGGAGCAAATGATGCGTCAAATGGGTCTTAACCCAAATAATCTGCCCAAAAACATGCCAAATATGCCTGATATGGGGAATATGGACATGTCTGCTCTTGAAGGCATGATGGGTGGCACTGGTATGCCAGATCTTGGAAATATGGATCTAAGCCAAATGCTTGGTGGTGGTCTTAAAGGTAAGATCGGTTCATTTGCCATGAAACATGCGATGAAGCGTCAAGCTAACAAGTTGAAGAAAGCTAAGAAAAAACGTAAATAAGAAAGGACTAGAGCTTATGGCTCTAGTTTTTTTATGGCATATTGACATATAGGTATATACAATGTAATATACTATTGTATATACAGAAAAAGGAGAAGATTATGAAACCGAAAAAAAGAATTCAAGAAATGACCTTTGCAGCTTTGTTAACTGCGATTGCTATCCTTATCCCAAGTATTATGCCAATTAAACTAATCATTCCACCGGCTTCTTATACCTTAGGGAGTCACGTTCCATTATTTCTAGCTATGTTTATATCTCCCTGGGTGGCAGCTTTTGTTATCTTAGCGTCTAGTTTAGGCTTCTTTATGGCCGGCTATCCGATTGTTATTGTTTTTAGGGCATTCTCGCATATCATCTTTGGTTGTTTAGGAGCGCTTTATTTGAAAAAGTTTCCTCAAACAATAGAAAACCATAAATCATCTTTAATTTTTAACTTTGTTTTAGGGGTTATTCATGCTCTAGGTGAAGTTATTGCTTGTGTGATTTTTTATTCAGTAACGGGGGAGGACTTCCAAAAACTATTTTATATCTTGTTTGTTTTAGTTGGATTTGGTACTATTGTCCATAGTATGATAGATTACGTTATAGCATTAACGATTTTCAAAAGTATTCGAAAAATTCGATAGTTGTAAGAGGAGTTGTTTAGTCTATGACTTTAAATCGCAAGCAAGAATTATTGACCCTATTAAAGCAGTCTAAAGAAGCGATTAATGGGCAGAGTTTGGCAGAACATTTCGGTGTTACTCGTCAAATCATTGTCCAAGATATTGCACTTCTGCGAGCAGATGGTTCTCAAATTATCTCAACTAACAGGGGTTACATTTATAAGACTAGTGATGATAATTCTTATGCACATCGACTGTTTAAAGTGAATCATACGGTGAATAATATGGAAGAAGAGCTTCTAGCCATTGTCGATAATGGGGGACGTATTCAAAATATCATGATTGATCATCCAGCCTATGGTGAAATTCAATCCTTGTTGAAGTTGACTTGTCGTCGAGATGTTAGACATTTTTTAGAACAAGCAGCGTCAAGTGACTTTCGACCACTATCTGAATTAACCAACGGTGTTCACTATCATCTTGTTGAAGCTGATAGTCAACAAGATTTAGATTATATTGAAGAGGCACTCGATAATCTTGGATTTTTAGTCAAAGATTAATACAAAAGAGAAATATAAAAGTAGTTGATTTCACTTGAAGTCAACTGCTTTTTTTGATACACTTATGTTAGTTTATTAACTTACGGAGGTAGCTATGTTTTCAGGACAAAGACTTAAAGAGATTCGAGAAGCACAAGGAATGAGTCAAGCATCAGTAGCTAAGCATCTAGGGATTTCGCGCTCCTCTTATTTTAACTGGGAAAATGGTAAGACGAAACCAAATCAAAAGAATCTATCGGTACTGGCTGAACTATTTGGTGTAGCCGAGACCTATTTTCTGTCTGAACACGAGATTGTTGAAGTGTACTTGGAATTAAATGAGGAAAATCGTCAAGAAGCTTTGCGATTCACTAAAGCTCTTCTGGAGGAACAAGAAGCAGAAAAGAAGAAAGCACCCGTTATCCCACTTTACTCTTACAAAGTTTTCGAGCGTTTATCAGCATTGAGGCTTAGCCAAGTGATAACAATTGGGCATCCCAAACTAAATCTGTTATAATATAACTAAAGCAAAGCCAATGATTTGGCTTTTTTTAAAGATTTTAAATGATATTTTGCTAAGAATACAAAAGGAGAAGCATACATGGCTACTATTCAATGGTTTCCAGGTCACATGTCTAAGGCTCGTCGACAGGTTCAGGAAAATCTTAAGCATGTTGATTTTGTAACGATTTTGGTGGATGCACGTTTGCCACTTTCAAGTCAGAATCCTATGTTGACCAAAATTGTTGGCGATAAACCAAAGATTTTAATTCTCAATAAAGCTGATCTTGCTGACGATAATCGTACGAAAGAATGGCGTACCTATTTTGAGAGTCAAGGGATTAAAACCCTGGCCATTAATTCCAAGGAACAATCTACAGTTAAATTGGTAACAGATGCTGCTAAGAGTCTTATGACTGAAAAGATTCAACGACTACGTGAACGTGGTATTCAGAAAGAGACCTTGAGAACCATGATTATTGGGATTCCAAATGCAGGAAAATCTACCTTGATGAACCGCCTAGCTGGTAAAAAGATTGCTGTTGTGGGAAATAAGCCTGGCGTTACAAAAGGTCAACAGTGGTTGAAGTCTAATAAGGACTTAGAAATTCTTGATACTCCAGGGATTTTATGGCCTAAGTTTGAAGATGAATTGGTTGGATTGAAACTCGCTTTAACTGGTGCCATCAAGGACCAGTTATTACCAATGGATGAAGTCACGATTTTTGGTCTCAACTACTTTAAAACTTACTACCCAGAACGACTAGAGGAACGCTTTAAAGGGATTGACCTTGAAGAAGAAGCACCAGAAATCATCATGGAAATGACTCGAAAACTTGGCTTTCGTGAAGATTATGACCGTTTTTACAATCTTTTTGTCAAAGATGTTCGTGATGGAAAACTAGGCCGTTATACTCTTGATATTGTTGGGGTCGATACTGGTGGCGACAATTAAAGAAGTCAAGGAACAATTGGCTATTTTGAGGGATCTTGACGACCCTAGATGGGCAAGTTTTGAGGAAGATAGTCGGACTGGTGTACAAGCTGCCATTAGGAAACGCCGTAAGGCTATCCTCGCTGAACTTGCTGAGGAAGAACGTTTAGAAACGCTTCTTAATTATGAGAAATCACTCTATGCTCGAGGAATAGAACTCATCGCAGGTGTCGATGAAGTTGGACGTGGTCCTTTAGCTGGGCCAGTTGTAGCGGCTGCGGTCATTTTACCAAAGCTTTGCAAAATAAAAGGTCTAAATGACAGTAAAAAGATTCCAAAATCTAAACATGAAGCTATCTATAATCAGGTAATGAAGGAGGCAGTAGCTGTCGGTATTGGTATTAAGGATAATTATGTGATTGATGACGTCAATATTTATGAAGCTACCAAGTTAGCCATGATAGAAGCTATTGAAAAACTCAATCCCCAACCTGAACATTTGCTAATTGATGCCATGAATTTGGACTTACCTATAGAACAAACCTCAATCATAAAAGGGGATGCTAATTCTCTATCTATTGCAGCAGCTTCTATCGTAGCAAAAGTAACTCGGGATAAGATGATGGCTGATTATGAGCAGGAGTTTCCTGGATACGCCTTTGCCAAAAATGCAGGCTATGGCACCAAAGAACATTTGTCTGGCATAGATAAGTTTGGTGTCACGCCAATTCATAGAAGAAGCTTCGAACCAATAAAGTCAATAATAAAAAAGTAGGTGAAGTGGAGTGATTTTAGCTATTGATATCGGAGGAACCTTTATTAAATTTGGATTAGTTGATGATGATTTTAGAATTAGCAGTCAATCTAAAGAGTCAACTCCAACGACAATTGACGACTTTTGGCGGATTTTAGAAAGTATAGTCTCATCATTTAAGAATGATATCTCTGGTATTGCCATTGCATGTCCAGGCAAAATTAATAGTAAACATGGCTTTGTTTTCAAGGGTGGCCTTATCCCTTATTTAACATCTATTCCTCTTGGGACACGCTTGTCCAAAATATTTCAACTGCCTGTAAAAGTTATTAATGATGCAGATGCGGCAGCTTTGGCTGAAGCAAGATATGGTAGTTTACAGGATTTAGATTGTGGTGCTGCCTTGGTTTTGGGTACTGGCGTTGGCTTAGGACTTGTCTCACAGGGAGCCTTGTTAACACCTCTGTCGGTTACCCAATATTTGCGTGCTCCAAGTCCCCAAAGCTTGGGTCAAACCGTTCTCCCTTTCCAGTTGGGGCTATTTAAGCATGCTCTATTTAGTCTTGTCGCTAATAAAGGTTCTGCGGTAGGTTTCGTTCATGAAGCTAGTCAAATACTTGGTTTAGAACAGGACGATGGTTTAGCTGTTTTCTCCGCTTTAGATGATAATCACTCTGGACAACTAAAACGTCTATTTAAGGACTATTGTCATGAAATTGCTGTTCTGATTCTTAATTTGCAGAGTTTCCTCAAGTTGGATAGAGTTGTTATTGGTGGAGGCATTAGCAGACAAAATTCTTTGATAGAAGGTCTTGTTAATGCTTATGAAGAGTCATTTAATGAAGAATCCGAATTAGGTTTTGATCCGATATCAATTCAATCTTGTCATTTCCATAACGATAGTAACCTCTTAGGAGCAGCATCATATTTTACTTCTGAAAATGCCTTATAGTCAAAAAAAGTTCCATAAAGGGACTTTTTTTGTTTTTTCTTGCGAATAATGAAATGGAGGTAGTTAGATGAATAACTTTGAACTTTTTAAACTAAAAGGTAGTTGGTGCCAGAAAGTGTTCTGAAACAGGCAAACAGTCTGTTCGAAAAATTGTTCATGAACTTGGGAATGCCTTTACTATTGTAAGTGGCTTGGCGCGTGGAATTGATACTTGCGCTCATATGGAGGCCTTAAAAAATAAAGGTAACACCATTGCAGTTATCGGGACTGGGCTAGACGTATATTATCCTAAAGAAAACAAAGCTTTACAGGACTATATGGCTAAAAATCATTTAGTTCTTACAGAATACGGACCGGGTGAACAGCCACTTAAATACCATTATCCTGAACGAAATCGGATAATTTCTGGATTGTGTCAAGGGGTTATGGTGGTTGAAGCCAAGCTTCGCTCGGGAAGTCTTATTACTTGTGAGCGTGCAATGGAAGAAGGAAGAGATGTTTTCGCCATACCAGGAAATATTTTAGATGGAAAATCGGATGGATGCCATCACCTCATTCAAGAGGGCGCAAAGTGCATTACTACAGGATTTGACATCATTTCAGAATTTTCATAAAAATCAAACTTCTCCTATAGAAAAAAAGTTTCTTATTGACAGTTAAAGAAAAGGACGGTATCATGTTAGTTGCTTGGTCCAAGATGTTTCATTTTTTAATGTCTTGTGACTATATTTTAGACAGATTAGTGGCGCAGCCAGTTTATAACATTATAAGGAAATAGTCTATGGCGACAGCAACGACAACAAAAACGAAAACTAAAGCAACGAAGAAAACAAAGGCTAAAAAGGCGACTAAAAAGAGAGCGACACCGAAGAAAAATTTGGTTATCGTGGAGTCTCCAGCCAAAGCGAAAACCATTGAGAAGTACCTTGGGCGCAACTATAAAGTTGTTGCTTCAGTAGGGCATATCCGTGATTTGAAAAAATCAAGTATGTCTATTGATTTTGAAAACCTTCTATGGAAGAAGGTTAAGAAAGGTCTTTCTGCAGGTCGAGTGCAATCGGTAGCTCTTAAGCTTATTATTGACCGTGAGAATGAAATCAAGGCTTTTAAACCAGAAGAATATTGGACAATTGATGGTGCCTTTAAGAAGGGTGCTAAGAAGTTTCAGGCTAGCTTCTATGGTCTTGATGGTAAAAAGCTCAAGCTCAACAATAATGACGATGTTAAAGACGTTCTCTCTCGTATCATAAGTGACGACTTTAACGTTGATAAGGTAGAGAAAAAAGAACGCCGTCGTAATGCGCCATTGCCATATACAACATCATCACTACAACAGGATGCTGCTAATAAAATCAACTTCCGTACACGTAAGACTATGATGGTTGCACAACAGTTATACGAAGGGATTAATCTTGGTTCAGGCGCTCAAGGTTTGATTACCTATATGCGTACGGACTCAACACGTATCAGTCCAGTGGCTCAAAATCAAGCGGCTGAATTTATTACAGAACGCTTTGGCTCTAAGTATTCTAAACATGGAAGCAAGGTGAAAAATAGTTCAGCGGCGCAAGATGCTCACGAGGCTATCCGTCCTTCAAATGTTTTCCAAACACCAGAAAGTATTGCTAAGTATTTGGATAAGGATCAGCTTAAGCTCTATACCCTTATTTGGAATCGTTTTGTGGCTAGTCAGATGGCGGCTGCAGTATTTGATACGATGAAGGTGACCTTGTCTCAAAATGGTGTCATTTTCACTGCAAATGGTAGTCAAATCAAGTTTGACGGTTATATGGCCGTTTACAACGACTCTGATAAGAATAAAATGCTTCCTGAAATGGCTGAAGGTGATACGATTAAGAAGGTTGTGACAACGCCTGAACAACACTTTACGCAACCACCGGCACGCTACTCTGAAGCGACATTGATTAAGACTTTGGAAGAAAATGGCGTTGGTCGTCCGTCAACTTATGCACCAACGCTTGATGTTATTCAACGTCGCTACTATGTCAAATTGGTGGCTAAACGTTTTGAACCAACTGAACTCGGTGAAATCGTTAATAGCTTAATTGTAGAATTCTTTCCAGATATCGTGGATGTTAAATTCACTGCCGAGATGGAAGCCATCGAGCGTAAGACAAAACGCAATCGTGTCTTTTATGGTTGTGATCGCTATCCAGACTGTGAATTTACCTCGTGGGATATCCCTATTGGACGTAACTGTCCTAAATCAGGCGATTACCTCGTGGAGAAGAAAGTACGTGGTGGTGGCAAGCAAGTTATCTGTAGTAAGGAAGAGTGTGACTACAAAGAATCTGTTATAAAATAAAGAAGAAAGCTATCCCAAGTTTTAACTTGGGATAGCTTTCTGTATTTTGTCAAAAAAACTGATACTTTCCTTAAATTTGTTTTTTATACTAAGAATGAAAAGAAAGGAGAGTTATTATGAAACGTTTAAGTTTATCAGGTTTCCAACTCAAATATATAGCCCTAATTACTATGGTATTCGACCACATTCATTATTTTTTTGATTATACAGGGAAAATCCCTATTTGGTTTGCTATGATTGGTAGATTAGCGGCCCCATTGTTCCTTTTTTGTGTGATTGAGGGTTTTATTCATACCCATAACCGGAAGAAATACTTCCTAAAGATTTATTCTTTAGCAATTGTGATGGGACTGATTCAATTTGGATTCTATAATTTTCTACATCCTCTAGTTAGACCAGATGGTTTCTTTCCACAAAATATGATGCTGTCGTCATTCGCAATTTTGCTCGTTGCTCTTCAAGGGATTGCATGGATTCAAGAAAAGAAATACCTTAAAGGGATACCAACTTTACTTTTTCCATTGTTGCTTCCATGGTTAATGGTGCCTTTTTATCTGCTAAGTGTGAACAAACCTATGTTTGGTTTTCTACTAAATTTACTCAATTTCACAGTATTGCCAGTCCATACATTTATCAATGATGGAGGAACGTGGTTGCTTTTGACCGGTATCGCTATGTATCTTTGTCATAGGAATCTTAAGAAGGCTATGGCTCGAATACTTGTTATTGATGATCAAAAAGATATTGTTCAATTGGTTGTAAAGGCTTTAGAGCTCCAAAACCATAATGTGACAGGGCTTACAAGTGTTTTGGATTTGGATAAGAACTCTTTACCTCGATTTGACCTGATTTTACTGGATATTATGATGCCTGATGTTGACGGTCTACAGTTTTGCCATGAGATTCGAAATCAGGTGGATTGCCCAATCCTCTTTATTACAGCTAAAACGCAAGAAGCAGACATTGTCCAAGGGTTGAGTTATGGTGCGGATGATTACATTTGCAAACCATTTGGGGTTAAAGAACTCCAAGCGCGTGTTGCAGCTCACTTGAGACGTGAACATCGTGAGCGTCACCATAAGCTTTCACTTGGGGAGTTTCAGTTTGACTTGTCTGCTCAAGAGCTTTATATTGAGAATCAGTTGTTAGATTTGACAAAGTCGGAATATGGTATTTGCCAGTTTTTAGCTGAAAATAAGGGCCAAGTCTTTTCAAAAGAACAAATCTACACGCATTTGTACGGCTATGAGGATAAAGGCAGTCCGGCAGCAGTGGCTGAACATATCAAGAATATCCGTGCAAAGCTTAAAGAAGTTGGGCAAAATCCTATTGAAACAGTTTGGGGGATTGGTTACAAGTGGCACTAATAAAAAAACGAGAACACTCTCTAAGAACAATCTTGTTATCTTATGTCGTCAGTCTTACAGTTCTCTCTGTAATCAGCAGTCTTCTTATTTTGTATTTGTTCAGCTTGTCTTTTCGTTTTGGAGTTGTGATTCCAGCAAATCAAGTTGAGAGTGATTTGTCTGCTGTGAGAAGTGATATTGAAACTTCTAAGGTCTTTAATCCCGAGATTTTACCTGATGGCACGAGTTATGTCTTTTTAACTAGGGATTTTAAGCTTAAAAAGTCTAACATGCCTGTTAACTTGCAAGAAGAATCCTTACTAAATTACCAATTCAAGAATGCTCACGGTGGGAAATACGGCTATTTTCAGTCTTTTGAACGATCAGATGGCATAGTCATTGTCAATTATCAACTATCACCTCGGTACCGTAATGAGTGGATGAACCAGCATTTTCCCAATGCTGATCTTATGATGATTGGTTCAATGTTTGTATCTATCTTAATCATATTTATTATTTTAACTTTTTATTATGCAAATAAATTGAGTCAGCAACTTAAACCTATATTAAGGGTTACTGAAAAAATTTCCCAACAAGCCTTGTTGAATCGAGCTATTATGAATATTGTTTCAAATGCCGTAGAGCATACACCCAGTGGCAGTCAGTTGCTCCTGACCGCTAGGGTAGAAGAAGATGAATTCAAGTTTATATGCCTTGATTCTGGTCCTGGATTTTCCCTTGAATCTCTTGAAAACGCTACTCAGCTATTTTATCAAGAGGATAAAAGCAGACAGAGTCGCAATCATAGTGGCCTTGGTCTGACTATTGCCAATGATATTATTCGTTTACACTATGGTAGTCTTTCTCTTGCAAATGACAATGGCACGGGTAGTGCTAAAGTGACTATCATTTTACCCCTTTTAAATACAGATGACTCCTAGTCGCCAGATGAGGAGTTTTTTGCTATACTACTAAGAGTAAAAATGAAGAAAGATTTGTGGGAGCAGGATTTCATCTTGTTTCCGAAGAGGTATTAGTGTCATGTCTCAATCAAAAGCAGATTATATTAACGTGATTGGAGCTGGTTTGGCCGGATCCGAGGCGGCTTATCAGATTGCCAAACGTGGTATTCCAGTAAAACTTTATGAAATGCGTGGGGTCAAAGCAACACCACAGCATAAGACAACAAATTTTGCAGAATTGGTTTGCTCTAACTCTTTCCGTGGAGATAGCTTGACCAATGCTGTAGGGCTTCTAAAAGAAGAAATGCGTCGTTTGGACTCTATCATTATGCGTAATGGAGAAGCTCACCGTGTGCCAGCAGGTGGTGCCATGGCGGTGGACCGTGAGGGCTATGCAGAAGCAGTGACAGCTGAAATTGAAAGTCATCCCTTAATTGAAGTTATCCGTAAAGAAATCACAGAAATTCCTGATGATGCTATTACAGTTATTGCTTCAGGTCCCCTAACTTCTGATGCTTTAGCTGAAAAGATTCATGAGCTTAACGGTGGAGACGGGTTCTATTTCTATGATGCCGCTGCACCAATCGTTGATAAAGCAACTATCGACATGAACAAGGTTTACCTTAAGTCACGCTATGATAAGGGTGAAGCAGCTTATCTAAACTGTCCAATGACCAAGGAAGAGTTCATGGCCTTCTATGAGGCCTTGACTACAGCTGAAGAAGCTCCTTTGAATTCTTTTGAAAAAGAAAAGTATTTCGAAGGGTGTATGCCTATCGAGGTTATGGCTAAACGTGGTATTAAAACAATGCTCTACGGTCCTATGAAACCAGTTGGTTTGGAGTATCCTGAAGATTATATGGGTCCACGTGATGGTGACTTCAAGACACCTTATGCGGTTGTTCAGCTTCGTCAGGACAATGCGGCTGGTAGCCTCTACAATATCGTTGGTTTCCAAACCCACCTCAAATGGGGAGAGCAAAAACGTGTCTTCCAAATGATTCCAGGTCTTGAAAATGCAGAATTTGTTCGTTATGGGGTAATGCACCGTAACTCTTACATGGATTCGCCAAACTTGCTTAAACAGACCTTCCAATCAAAATCAAACCCTAATCTGTTCTTTGCTGGACAAATGACTGGTGTTGAAGGTTATGTTGAATCAGCTGCCTCAGGTTTGGTTGCTGGAATCAATGCAGCCCGTCTCTTTAAGGGTGAAGATGAAGTTATTTTCCCTCATACAACAGCAATCGGTAGCCTTCCATATTATGTGACACATGCTGAAAGCAAACATTTTCAACCAATGAATGTTAACTTTGGTATTATCAAAGAATTAGAAGGCCCACGTATTCGTGACAAGAAAGAGCGTTATGAAAAAATCGCAGAAAGAGCTCTTAAGGATTTGCAAACTTTTATAGATGCTTGATGCTAACATAAAAAGCCCTCACAAGAGTGAAGGCTTTTCGTTTTAGAGAGGAGCGAATAGAAATATCGATTAGCCAAAGAATTTCTTAGCGATTTCTTGACCTTGTTTGATTTTAGCCCATTGTTGAGGTGTTGCCAGCTCATTACCTGAGTCACATGAGGCGAAACCACATTGGTGAAAGGGGAAGAGACGTTTTTTTGGAAGGATTTGACTCGCTTTTTCAAGCAAATCGAGAACACGTTCTTCGTCATCTAGGTCAGTCGTTTAAGAAGACAATAGCCCAAATACAACTTCAGCTTTACTGTCTTTAAGGGCTTCCAGAGCTTTGATATCACCAGCTGTATCGCTATCCCATTCAAGGAAGAAGCGGTCATAGTGTTGCTCTGCCAAGAATTTCTTAGCGATGTCTTCGTAAGTTCCTTCAGAAGCAGAACGGATTTCATAATTACCACGACAGTTGTGTGTCCAAACCGTTAAACCAAGTTCGTGAGTATAGTCAACAACCTCATTATTGATAGCAACAAATTCATCGGCCAATTCTGCCAAATCACCATTGCCGTCTGAGTAGAAACTTGTAGGGTTTGATGGGTCAAAAAGTTCCCAGAGGCAGTCGTCAAATTGAACGATTTTACCACCAACAGCCTTGTATTCATCCAAGAATTCTTTATAGGCATTAATCAAACCTTTTTTGAGTTCTTCGTTTGTTTCATAGACTTGTCCAGGAACAGCCAATCGATCAAAGATAGCAAGTTCAGTGTAGGCATGAGCAGGTCCCCAGATAGTTTGTTTGGTATCTTCATCACCAGCTTCAGCCTTAACCAATTTGTAAATATCTAGGTAGTGGTGGTTTTTACCTGATAGAGGCTCAGTGATACGAATACCGATATCTTTACGTGTTTCATATTGACCACCATCATGGTCTTTAAAAGTATAACCATGCTCAGCAATGTAGCGTTCAATACCTTTGAGTCCCCAGACAAAGTCCAAGTGCCACATAGAACGTCCAAACTTCCCATCGGTAAGGATGTCAATTCCGTTAGCTTTTTGGTCAGCCACATTCGCTTAATAGATGCAGTTTCAGTTTCTTGATAACCAGGAAGGGCATCATAGAAAGGATACTGGATGTCGTCACGATGCTCGATTTCGTCCTTGTATTTACGGAGATCCGCAGGACGAAGAAGAGAACCGACTAATTGGAATTTAGATTTTGTCATTAAATTTACCTCGAAATGTCTATTTACATCTATATTATTTCTTATGGGAACTAATGAAAAATAGTTAATTTCTTGCTGTGTATATAGTTTTAGACTATACAAGGTTTAGCTCTGCAAAATGATACTTCTTATGATAAAATGGAAAGAAAACGATGAAGGTTGGGAATATGCAAAAAACATTCTTTATTATTAAACCAGATGCTGTTAAACGTCATCTAATTGGTCAAGTGCTTGATCGAATTGAGCGACGTGGCTTCGTTATTGAGCGTATGGAGATGCTGATGCTTGACGAAGAACGTCTTAAAGAACATTATGCCCAATTGGCTGATAAACCTTTTTTCCCTAGTATTTCTGAATTCATGATGAGTGGTCCAGCAGTTATTGGTATTATGTCCGGCCCAGGAGTTATTAAGTCATGGCGTGATATGATGGGAGCAACTAATCCTGGGGATGCTGCTCCTGGAACGATTCGTGGAGACTTTGCAACAGCACCAGATGGTGACATGATTCCAAATATCGTTCATGGCTCTGATTCAGAAGAATCTGCGGCTCGAGAAATTAAGATTTGGTTTGGTGAGTAGGATGGATATAGCACAGATTCAATCAGAATTAGCTCAGGATGGACTATTAATTGATGTCAGGACTCCAGAAGAGTACGCAGAAGGTCATGTTAAGGATGCTTTATTAATACCTCACACGCAGTTTTTCACAGCTGACATTCCAGCTAAAAAAGACGCCTCCATTTACCTCTATTGTAAAATGGGATCTCGTGCTGAATTTGCTGCAGGAGTACTGAAAGAACGAGGATATACTAAGGTTACCACCTTAGGTGGCCTAGGTGATATGGAAGCACTAGGGTTTAAGTTTGAAAAATAATACACATAAGGTCACTAGTGGTGATCTTATTTGCTTTCAAAAAGCATGACAAATTATTAACAACGCTTTCATAAAGTGGTAAGATTCTAAATGAGTTAAGAAAAAGCCTATGAAAATGACTTTGCCAGAACTTGATTAACTTAGCATATTCCAATTGAGATAGGGCTTGTGGTTAAGCTTGTGACTACAATTGGTAGAGGAGGATTTCGTATGTCAAAAGTTGCTATTGTTACAGGTGCAGGTCAAGGTATTGGTTTTGCGATTTCAAAACGCTTGGTTGAAGATGGTGTTAAAGTCGGGGTATTGGACTATGACGCTGAAACTGCTGAAAAAGCAGTTGCTGAGTTGTCAGAAGACAAGGCATTTTCCGTTGTAGCAGATGTGTCTAAACAAGCTGAGGTAGCAGCAGCTTTCCAAAAAGTAGTTGATCACTTTGGCGACTTGAATGTTGTTGTTAATAATGCTGGTGTGGCACCAACAAAATCCCTTGACACTATTACTGAAGAACAGTTTCAACGTACATTTAACATTAATATTGGTGGAGTTATCTGAGGTGCACAAGCTGCCCAAGCACAATTTAAATCACTTGGTCATGGTGGTAAAATTATCAATGCAACTTTACAAGCAGGTGTCGTAGGGAACTCTAACTTAACTGTATATGGTGGAACTAAATTCGTAGTTCGTGGTATTACTCAAACTTTGGCGCGTGACTTAGCTGATTCAGGTATAACTGTAAATGCTTATGCACCAGGTATCGTTAAGACTCCAATGATGTTTGACATTGCCCACGAAGTTGGTAAAATGCTGGTAAAGATGATGAGTGGGGTATGCAAACTTTTGCTAAAGATATTACCCTCAAACGTTTGTCAGAACCTGAAGATGTTGCAGCAGCAGTTAGCTTCCTAGCTGGACCTGACTCAAACTACATCACAGGTCAAACAATCATCGTTGATGGTGGTATGCAATTCCATTAAGGTTAAAAGGGAGAGCGAATGGCTCTCTTTTTTTGCTTGATAAAACATAATGTTTCTGATAATATAGTTATAAATAATTATGTTTTTAAAGGTGGATTCCCATATCAGACATCTTACACTATATTGCTGAGCACCCATTTTTTAGTCTTATTCTATTGGGAATTATTGTACTAGCCTTTGGTTTAGCTCCATTTTCAAGTAGTTCAATAGAGAACAAGCGTTCAGCTATTATTAATAAGCACTACAATGATAATTTTAAGAAATAAGAAGGACTAAATGCAGTCATAAAGCAGATATTAGAGATAGGCAAATGCCTGTCTTTTTTGTATAATAGGAGGTGACGGTTCGTTTTTTAACAATCACAAGTAAGAATTAGGAAAGAATAAAATGCCAAATATTGAAGAATTAAAACAAAGACAGGAGAAGATTCGCAACTTCTCGATTATTGCTCATATTGACCATGGTAAATCAACGCTTGCTGACCGTATCTTGGAAAAGACTGAGACTGTATCAAGTCGTGAGATGCAGGCACAACTCCTTGATAGTATGGATCTTGAGCGCGAACGTGGTATCACTATCAAACTGAATGCCATTGAGCTTAACTACAAAGCTAAAGACGGCGAGACTTATATTTTCCACCTTATCGACACACCGGGACATGTGGACTTTACTTATGAGGTGTCACGTTCCCTTGCCGCCTGTGAGGGTGCTATCTTGGTGGTAGATGCAGCTCAAGGGATTGAAGCACAAACACTTGCCAATGTTTACTTGGCACTTGATAATGACTTGGAAATCTTACCAGTTATCAATAAAATCGACCTTCCAGCGGCAGATCCTGAGCGTGTACGTACAGAGATTGAAGATGTTATCGGATTAGATGCCTCGGAAGCTGTGCTTGCATCAGCTAAGGCTGGCATTGGTATCGAAGAGATTCTCGAACAAATTGTTGAGAAAGTTCCTGCGCCCCAAGGTGATGTGGAAGCACCTCTCCAAGCCCTTATCTTTGACTCTGTTTATGATGCGTATCGTGGCGTCATACTCCAAGTGCGTGTGGTTAACGGAATGGTTAAAACGGGCGATAAGATTCAAATGATGTCTAATGGCAAGACCTTTGACGTTACTGAGGTTGGTATTTTCACTCCTAAAGCTGTTGGCCGTGACTACCTTGCGACTGGAGATGTTGGTTATGTAGCAGCTTCAATTAAGACAGTTGCGGATACTCGTGTCGGTGATACAGTGACACTTGCGGATAATCCAGCCGCAGAACCACTTCATGGTTATAAGCAAATGAACCCAATGGTCTTTGCTGGTCTTTATCCAATTGAGTCAAATAAATATAACGACTTGCGTGAGGCTCTTGAAAAGCTCCAATTTCAAAGCTCAAATTATGGTTCCTCAAGAGTATGTTGGTGCTGTTATGGAGTTGGCGCAACGTAAACGTGGTGATTTTGAAACCATGGAATATATTGATGATAATCGTGTTAACGTTATCTATCAAATTCCACTTGCTGAAATCGTCTTTGACTTCTTTGATAAATTGAAGTCATCAACTCGTGGTTATGCAAGTTTTGACTATGAATTGTCAGAGTACCGTCGTTCACAATTGGTGAAAATGGATATTCTCCTTAATGGTGATAAGGTCGATGCCCTTAGCTTTATTGTCCATAGAGAATTTGCCTACGAACGTGGAAAACTTATCGTTGATAAACTTAAGAAAATTATTCCACGTCAACAATTTGAAGTTCCTATCCAAGCGGCTATTGGTCAAAAAATTGACGTATAGAGAATGGCACCACTAATCCAACATATAAAACATTGGAAGAAATTGCCGCTGCAACCAATACTAGATTAGTTGTTGACTTTGTTCCAATAAAGAACTAGTTTTTGTATACACTCAAAAAGCTCTATAATCTCTATAGTGGTTTTACCTACTACAGAAATCATAGAGTCTTTTTTATATTATACCCTTATTAGAGAACAACATCATACCTTAACTACACCACAAAAGTTAGACATCGAAAGTCTAACTTTTGTGGTGTCTTTATTTTCTATTTGTTTAGCCAACAGCAATTACAATAATGCTTTCAAAAATTAGAAGTAAGATAGCTAAAAAACTTTCTTTATTCATAGAAATTAACCTCCTATCTCACTATATGATATAATACTTTTAAGTTTATCTGGGAAATTCTCGTATATGCAAAAGAGGTGCTTTTTATGAAAGATTATGGAAAATTATTTAAGAAATTTAGAGAGTCTAGGGGATTAGTCTTAAAAGATATCGCAAAGTTAGGCGTATCAGTATCTCATATTTCCCGCTTTGAACGTGAAAATACAGATTTGACAATTAGTAAGTTTATGTCAGCTTTAAATGCGATAAATATGCCTATTGATGAGTTTATGTATGCAGCAAACGACTTTCAGAGAGATGAGTTTAATGAAATCTTAGAAAAGATTAGTTTATTTGTTTCAGCAAGGAACGTGTCAGGTATGGAAAAGTTATTAATCTCTCAAGTAGAAAAAATCGAAAAGCGTGAGACTTTTTATACTCTAAATACTATTTTAATAAAAATTCGTTTACAGGACTTATCAGACAAAAGTTACTATGATGAATCTGATATCCAATATTTATCAGACTACCTATTCTCTGTAGAATATTGGGGTTGTTACGAACTACTGTTATTTGCGAATACTGTAGATGTATTGAATCATCAAACAATGATGCTTTTATCAAGAGAAATGTGTAAACGTTCAGAATTTTACAAGGATTTACCAAACTACCGAAGGTTACACTCAACAATGCTATTAAATTGTTATATCATAAGTATTGAAAGAGATGAGTATATTGATGCGTTGTATTTTGAAAAACAGTTAAATCATAGTTGTTTTACGGAAACTGAGATTTACGAGAAATTAGTGTTTCATTATTCAAAAAATTTATATGAATTAAAGAAGAATAGGAGCAATAAAGCTATTCTAGAAATGAAGAAGTGTATTACTGCAATGAAGCTGGCTAATAGTGAGAATTTAGCTATAAAATTTGAAAATCATTTATCTGGAGTGTTAAAAATGTAGTTGGATTTGTGTATATGGTATAAATTATCAGTGTCAAAATTAAATGATATATTATTGATATGAGAATTATTAAATTTCCTGAACAGATTTCAGAAGATATCATTCATTATACGTTTCTAGATGATATTATCTCTTATAATTGTGAAAAGTGTAGAGGATCTTGTTGTCATGTGAATAATTCTTTATTACTTGATGCAAAGACAGCAAGTTTTCTAAAACGCACGTATCTTAAAGATTTTATTGTTAGTGATGATAGTGTTTCATTGTTGAGTTGTGGTAAAAAGTGCTGGTTTCATTCTGAATTGGGTTGTACGATAAATGATTTAGGCTTGAACAAGCCATTAACTTGTGAATTATATCCTTTTCATATTAAGAAAATTCAGAACTTCTATATTGTTTCTTTTACTCCTTGTCCGACATTTCAACTGAACCTTGGTGAGGGGCAGAGGTACAAGGATATAGAGGATGTAGTTTTACGATATATTAAAACTGGGGTGCCAGTTTTTAGTCCGTCTTTGCATGTTTCAGAGGAAAGGCTGAAATATGAGATTGAGTATCAAAACAATTTTAAAAACACTTTATCAGAGTATTATCGAACAAAGACTGCCGATGGCACTACAGAGTTTAAAGAATATGAAAAATGGTATATATATTATTTAGATTTTAGATGGGGAAGTATACCCTTATCTTATACAAGTTCACAAGCAAATCAATTTTGGAATCTTTACAAGAGAGTTTGTGAAGATGTTTATAAAAAAATATCATATATACGAACAGATAACATATACTTTATTATTGCAAATCAGTTTAATAAGACAATTTCAAAGCATTTTCAGCTAAATTTTATAGATAAAGAATGATTTCTATGATTTGTTATGGGTACTTATTGATTCTTAAATAAATAATGGAGGATATTACGATGCAAGTTAGTGATGCTATTGCACAAATTGAATTAGCAGAAGAAGAAGTTGTTTCTAGCGGTCTATCTATTGACATTATGGAAATTAAACCTTCTGTTGCTACAGAGTTGATTGATGGACTCAAAGGTCGTTGCCCACCGTCTGTCTAATAGAACTGATTGTAGGATTAGAGTCTATTTCTAATCCTTTGGTTTTTATATTAATATTTTTGGAAGATTGCAGGGAATTAATATGACGAGCAATGTTTACTCGATTTTTTTAATTGGTACAATAAGCAAGGAATACTCAGGAATAATAGGAATAATAAACTATTTTCATTAAATTTAGCTACATTTTTAGCTTTAAAATTTATGTACCAATTTTCATTGAAAAAGTTTTCTGATTCAAAGAGTCAGGTAATAAAAAATGTTATAGATTTTCTAAATAACAATGAAATATCACTCTCTAAGACCAACACTAAAATTGTTGAATTTTCAACGAAAATACCATTAAAAGTGATACAGATTGAGGTCACGAACAAATGTAACCTAAGATGTATGCATTGTTATTTACCTGATTATTCAAAGGAGCTCGATAGAAAGAAAATTTCAAGTATAGTATATGAAGCTAAGCAGCTAGGAGTAATGGATGTTGATTTCACTGGAGGCGAACCATTATTATTACAGGGATTAAGTGAAATTATCGAGGAAGTATTAAAAGAGGGAATGTGTACAACAATTTTTACAAATGCTGTATATATTCCTGAAGATTTTAAAATATTGATTCAAAGATATGATGGTATAAGACTAAAAGTTAGTTTAGATGGTTGGAATGAAACAATACATGATTCAATTAGAGGAAGAGGTACATTTAAGAGAACAATTAAGAATATTGAATATTTTAGGAGTTTAGGAGTACCTGTTACTGTTAATGTTGTTTTGAATAACAAGAATATTAGTGGAGTGAAGTATTTTTTGGAGTTGTTTGATCGATTAGATGTGAAATATGCTTTTGATAGGTTTTTACCTTTTGAAAGGAATAATCGACTATCAATTAGTGATGAAGAATTCAATAATGCTATTTTGTGTATTCCCAATATTCAAGCAAATTGTAATAATATATCCGAATCCACATTTGAATCATTTTATTGTGGTGCTGGCAATTCTTATGTGTTTATAAATTCGTCAGGTGATGTTGGATTTTGTCCGACATTATCCTCCACTAAATTTTGTGGAGGTAACATTAATGAAAAGACTTTAAATGATATTTGGATTAATTCGAAGTTCTTCAATCATATTCGAAATGTACGATGTAAGTATTATAATGAATGCCCTGCAAATTATGTTTGTCAAGGTGGGTGTAGAAGTCGAGCTCAGTTTTTCGGAGGTTCTATTGGGAGTCCCGATATACAGGAGTGCAAGTTAGCATATAATTTAACTGGGATTAAGCCAAAGTCAATGAGTTTATGAAAATATTATCTATTATTTATGATGGTGGAAGTAGAATTCCAGGAGCGAGATTTGCTCCCACAAAATATTATCAAGAAGCGATGTTATATGATAGGAAAGATTCTGATATAATTACAATTAATTTAGGTAATCAAGATTTATTTTCTATTGATTTAGAAAGTCTAAGTCGAACTATTGCTGAATCTAAAGTTCAGATTGCTTTAGGAGGAGATCATTCAGTTACTTATCTATTAGCAAAGGCCACTGTTCGAGAGGGAGCATATTTAATTGTTTTAGATGCTCATTTAGATTACTTCAAAGACTTTGAAAGTGTTGTAAAAAATTGGAATTTTTTAAGTTTTTTAACCGATATTTTTGAAAAAATAATTATCATTGGGGAAAGGAATTTTGAGTTTCCTAGTTCATTTGATAATAAAATAATCATCCTCTCAATGGAGGAGTATTGGTTAAATAAGAGTAGAGTTTTGAAAAAGTTAGATAGTTATATTGATGAGTCAAAAGATATTTACTTATCAATAGACATTGATGTTTTGGATCCATCTGTTTTTGATTCAGTATCATATCCTATTATTGGAGGATTTCAAATGAACGATTTTCTTGGAATAATTTCCAAAATTTTATGTTCTGATAAGGTATATTTTTGTGATATAGTTGAGTACAATCCGATGGTTGGAAGTGATAATGCTCACATTTTTTACCAAATGATTCAATTTGTTAAATCAAAATTAAGGAGGATATAGGAAATATTGAAAATAAAAAAATATGCAGCATTGAGTATTTATTTTAATCGTTTCTCATCGTTAATCTCAGAGTATGGTTATACTATCTTGATCAACATTCTATTGTCTAGAATTTCTGTGCAATTAGTTATGTATTTTTGGGTGGTAAAGTGTTTAGCTGCAATAGTTACAAATAGGATTAATATCTCAAATAGTAAACTGAGCAGAAAATACCTGCTTATTCTGTTAGAAATTACAAAGGCAATCTTACTTTTCTTACTAGGTTTTGGATTAAACCATATAATTGTCCTATTAGTTGTATTCATAATTGAGGTTGTCAATGTATTGTTTTCCAGTTTATTATATAGTTGTGTACCAATTATTATAGACAAGGATTCATTGATTAAGTTTAACGCTAGGTATACAAGCATTGGTTCAGTATCTTATTTTTTAGCACCGTTGTTTGTTGGTTTATTTATTAATAAAAGTCACTTTTTATTGTTTGCAGTTTATGCTCTTCTTTTGATAGTGGGAGCTACTAGTCTTTTATTTTTACCAAATATTTCGACTTTAAATTTGAAAGAAGAAAGAAAAAAACAAAATTTAAACATTACATTATTTAACATTCTGAGATCCAAAAAAATTGCATTAGTTCTATTATCTGGAGTTATTGTGGGATCAATTGGAGTTGTTTATGATACTTATGAAGTTGTTTATTTAACAAAGTATCTCGGTATTAGTGATTCTATGTATTCCTTTTCCTTATCATTTTTAGCAGTTTCATTCTTAGTAATGAGCTTCCTTCTTAGCTTCGTGAAACAAATAAGTTCTCATATGAAAGCTTTCGCCTTAGGTCTTTCATTTTATGTTCTATATCTACTTTTATTTAGTACATCTTCGAACATTTATACAGTACTAATGAGTTATGTTTTTCTAGCGATAGGTCAGACAATGATGGGGATAATCGAAACCAATTATTTTCAGTTGTCACTTAACATGAAAGAATTACAGAAACTATATATTTACTCGGAGACCTTACATTCTGTATTTTCAGGCATTGCTGTTTTAGTAATAGGAAGTTTTGCCTTTTTAAGTAGTCATCTTGTTTTAGTTTTCAGAAGTCTTGCTGTTTTTGCTCTGTTTATTCTTCTGTGTTATTGTGTGTTTGTAAACCTCAAAAAACTAAGCATTGATAAGTAATATTTATAAATCAGAAAACAAGCAAATGAGATAGTTAATTTATAAAGTAGACAAACGCTATTTTGAGTGTTTGTCTTTTTTTAGTCACCTAGTCTGCCTTTTTTCACAAGATTGTCTGAAAACTGTGCTATAATGATAACAGAATTGTGAATTGATGAAAGTTTGTGAAAAAACGAGCAGACTTTGACACTTTGTGACTTATACTTGAAAGGAAAGTTGGCTCTACCATTTTAGGGCTAGAAGGACTGTGTTCATGTCAGAAGAAAAGCAATTGTATGGTGCAGATTTAGTGGTTGATAGTTTGATCAACCATGATGTTGAGTATGTCTTTGGGATTCCAGGCGCAAAAATCGATAGGGTTTTTGATACCTTGGAAGATAAGGGACCTGAATTGATTGTTGCCCGTCATGAGCAAAATGCTGCTTTTATGGCTCAAGGTGTTGGACGTATTACTGGGAAACCAGGTGTAGTATTGGTAACATCTGGTCCAGGTGTCTCCAATTTGGCTACTGGTTTGGTAACAGCGACGGATGAAGGAGACCCTGTTCTTGCTATTGGTGGTCAGGTTAAGCGTGCAGATCTCTTGAAACGTGCCCACCAATCAATGAATAACGTTGCTATGCTTGAGCCAATTACCAAATATGCTGCTGAAGTACATGATGCTAACACCCTTTCTGAAACGGTTGCTAATGCCTATCGTCACGCTAAGTCAGGGAAACCAGGTGCAAGCTTCATTTCAATTCCTCAAGACGTGACGGATGCTCCGGTCAGTGTTAAGGCTATTAAGCCTATGACAGATCCAAAACTTGGTTCAGCATCTGTTTCTGATATTAACTATCTCGCACAAGCCATTAAAAATGCAGTGTTGCCAGTCTTTCTTTTGGGGAATGGTGCCTCATCAGAAGCCGTAACTTACTCTATTCGCCAAATTTTGAAGCATGTTAAATTGCCAGTTGTTGAAACTTTCCAAGGTGCCGGTATCGTGTCACGTGACCTTGAAGAAGATACTTTCTTTGGTCGTGTAGGTCTTTTCCGTAACCAACCCGGAGACATGTTGCTTAAAAAATCCGACTTAGTTATTGCCATTGGTTATGACCCAATCGAATATGAAGCTCGTAACTGGAATGCTGAAATTTCAGCACGTATCATCGTTATTGATGTTGAGCCGGCCGAGGTGGACACTTACTTCCAACCGGAACGTGAATTGATTGGTAATGTAGAAGCGAGCTTAAACTTGCTTTTGCCCGCTATTCAAGGTTATAAATTGCCTGAAGGTTCGGTTGAATATCTTAAAGGTTTGAAAAACAATGTTGTTGAGGATGTTAAGTTTGACCGTCAGCCTGATGAAGGTACGGTGCATCCGCTAGATTTAATCGAAGTTTTGCAAGAACAAACAGATGATGATATGACTGTTACGGTTGATGTTGGTAGTCACTATATTTGGATGGCACGTTATTTCAAATCGTATGAACCACGTCATTTGCTTTTCTCAAATGGGATGCAAACGCTAGGTGTTGCTCTTCCATGGGCTATCTCTGCAGCTTTGGTTCGTCCTAAGACAAAAGTGATTTCTGTTTCTGGTGATGGTGGTTTCCTCTTCTCAGCACAAGAATTGGAAACAGCAGTTCGTTTGAAATTGCCAATTGTCCATATTATCTGGAACGATGGTCATTACAATATGGTGGAATTCCAGGAAGAAATGAAGTACGGTCGTTCATCTGGGGTTGACTTTGGTCCTGTAGATTTTGTAAAATATGCTGAGAGCTTTGGAGCCAAAGGTTATCGTGCAACAAGTAAAGCAGCATTTGCTAGCTTGCTTCAAGAGGCTTTGACTCAGGCTGTAGATGGACCAGTCCTTATTGATGTTCCAATTGACTATAAAGATAACATTAAACTCGGCGAAACTATTTTGCCAGATGAATTTTACTAAAAAGAGGGTGTAGACATGTCTGAAGCCATAAAATTATTTCAATATAATACTTTGGGAGCCTTGATGGCTGGGCTTTATGGAGGTACTTTAACCGTTGGAGAGTTGTTAGAGCATGGAGACTTGGGTCTCGGAACATTAGATTCTATCGATGGTGAGTTGATTGTTCTTGACGGTAAAGCCTACCAAGCTAAAGGCTCTGAAGGTAAAGTCGAAGTGGTAGAAGTTTCTCCTGATGAAAAAGTTCCCTATGCAGCAGTCGTACCTCACCAAGCTGAAGTTATCTTCCGTCAACGTTATGAAATGACTGATAAAGAACTTGAGGATCGTATTGAATCATACTATGATGGGGTCAATCTTTTCCGTTCAATCAAAATCAAAGGTCATTTTAAACACATGCACGTGCGCATGATTCCAAAATCAAATGCGGACATTAAGTTTGCTGATGTTGCCACTCGCCAACCTGAGTATGAGGTAGATGATATTTCAGGTACAATCGTTGGTATCTGGACACCTGAAATGTTCCACGGTGTGAGTGTTGCTGGTTACCATCTCCATTTTATTTCAGATGACTTGACATTCGGTGGTCACGTTATGGACTTTGTTATCGAGAATGGTATTATTGAAGTTGGACCAGTTGACCAACTCGATCAACGCTTCCCAGTTCAAGACCGTCAATATCTCTTTGCTAAATTCAATGTTGATGAAATGCGTAAAGATATTACTAAGGCTGAATAAGCATATAAATAAGATACTGTCTCTTTGTCAACT
>PPYE01384642.1_pt1 | contig 28662 bp, 20 predicted proteins | sample 1559881 | NCBI WGS metagenome assembly PPYE01 (sample SAMN08240022, study PRJNA423297) | Human gut metagenome, whole genome shotgun sequencing project. | reverse complement strand
TAAATGACGCTGTGGCAAACCTTGTAAAGAAAACACCTGCTTCTTCACAGCCTGACAGCGTAAGCAGTTCTGATGCTTCATCAGATACGAGCAGTTCTGCTTCCGACAGCTCATCTTCTGACAGCTCATCTTCTGACAGCAAGGCAACTGACAGCAAGTCAGACAGCAGTTCAAAGGCAGCTTCAAACGCTTCAAACACAAACCCATCGACCGGTGTTGCTGGAGGAGCATTCGCTCTTGCACTTCTGAGCGGTGCGGCTGTGGTCATGGCTAAGAAGAAAAAGTAAATAAGATCTCCCCTATTGTTGATATTTCGGAGAAGGGCAGTTCCTTGTGGACTGCCTTTTTTCTGTTTGCAGAAAAGCGGGATTTGCCTGCATAATTTGGGGCGTTTTTTTGCAAAGAAGCATAAAAATGCAATTATTTTATATTGATACTGCAAAATCGTCCACGCAAGCTTAGACTAACTATTGATAATAGTCAATATCTTTTATTATCTATTTTATACCGTGAAATTACATTTATTCATAAAAAATCATTATAGATTTAAGCGAAATGTAAAAAATCAGCTCACAAAATCTGCGTTTACCCTTGCAATTCAGAAAAATATGTGGTATAATTATATTGCTGTAATAGGAGCACAGCATGAAATGCTGACAGTGTGTTTTCAATTGTCAGATGAATTTCTGTATAGCTTATGCTTAATAATAAGGAAAGAAAATGAATGCGTCAGCGTGTGCTGTTTCATTATAGCGCCTATTAACGATATTTTTTTGAAAAGGAGTTATTGCAACATGTCAAAGATCGATTTGAGCAAGTACGGTATCACCGGAACTACAGAAGTTGTTTACAACCCTTCTTACGAGCAGCTGTTCGAGGAAGAAACAAAGCCAACACTCGAAGGCTATGAAAAGGGTCAGGAAAGTGAGCTTGGCGCAGTAAACGTTATGACAGGCGTTTATACAGGCCGTTCACCTAAAGATAAGTTCATCGTTATGGACGAAAATTCTAAGGACACTGTTTGGTGGACTTCTGACGAGTACAAGAACGACAACCACCCAGCTTCACAGGAGGCTTGGAAGTCTGTTAAGGAACTCGCTATCAAGGAACTTTCAAATAAGAGACTTTTCGTAGTTGACGCATTCTGCGGCGCTAACAAGGATACAAGAATGGCTATCCGTTTCATCGTTGAGGTTGCTTGGCAGGCTCACTTTGTAACAAATATGTTCATCAAGCCAACTGCTGAGGAGCTTGAGAACTTTGAGCCTGACTTCGTTGTATACAACGCTTCAAAGGCTAAGGTAGAGAACTATAAGGAGCTTGGTCTTAACTCTGAGACAGCAGTTATGTTCAACATCACAAGCCGTGAGCAGGTAATCATCAACACTTGGTACGGCGGAGAGATGAAGAAGGGTATGTTCTCAATGATGAACTACTTCCTTCCACTCAAGGGCATGGCTTCAATGCACTGCTCAGCTAACACAGACAAGAACGGTGAGAACACAGCTATCTTCTTTGGTCTTTCCGGTACAGGTAAGACAACGCTTTCTACAGACCCTAAGAGACTTCTTATCGGTGACGACGAGCACGGCTGGGACGACAACGGAGTATTTAACTTCGAGGGCGGCTGCTATGCTAAGGTAATCAACCTTGATAAGGAATCTGAGCCTGATATCTACAACGCTATCAGAAGAGATGCTCTTCTTGAGAACGTAACTCTTGACGAGAACGGCAAGATCGACTTTGCTGATAAGAGCGTTACAGAGAACACTCGTGTATCTTATCCTATCGACCATATCCAGAACATTGTAAGACCTATTTCTTCTGCACCTGCTGCAAAGAACGTTATCTTCCTTTCAGCAGACGCATTTGGCGTACTGCCTCCAGTATCTATCCTCACACCAGAGCAGACACAGTATTACTTCCTCTCTGGCTTTACTGCAAAGCTTGCAGGTACAGAGCGTGGAATCACTGAGCCTACACCAACATTCTCAGCTTGCTTCGGTCAGGCTTTCCTTGAGCTTCACCCAACAAAGTATGCTGAAGAGCTTGTTAAGAAGATGCAGAAGAGCGGTGCTAAGGCATACCTGGTAAACACAGGTTGGAACGGCACAGGCAAGAGAATCTCTATCAAGGATACTCGTGGAATTATCGACGCTATCCTTAACGGCGATATTCTCAACGCACCTACAAAGAAGATACCACACTTTGACTTTGAAGTTCCAACAGAGCTTCCAGGCGTTGATCCTGCAATTCTCGATCCTCGTGACACATATGCTGACGCTTCCGAGTGGGAGACAAAGGCTAAGGATCTTGCAAGCAGATTTGTTAAGAACTTTGCTAAGTATGAGGGCAACCCAGCAGGTAAGGCTCTTGTATCAGCAGGTCCAAAAGTGTGATGAAGGTGGTATAATTGGTATGGATGCGAATTTAGTTTGGAAAAGAAGAATTATGCCGCAAGGGCGGCTATATATGCCATGGGGCTTGTGATACTTGCCGCAGGGATAACGATGAACATCAAAACAGGGCTAGGCGTATCCACTATTATATCAGTGCCATTTGCCATATCGAGTATATGGGACGTGAATTTTTCTCTTGTGACTTTTGCTACATATGCACTGTTCGTTGTGATAGAAATGATAATAAAAGGTAGCGACAGAACTGTTATAGACTGGCTGCAAATACCATTCAGCATTGTGTTCAGCCTGCTGCTGAATATGTTTTCAAAGCTGCTTGATTTTAATTTCGGACATTTGTGGCAAAACACGCTGTATCTGGCAGCAGCAATAATCTGCACGGGTGCGGGAATGTCAATGATGATAGCCATGAAGTTCGTGCCGAACCCAGCCGACGGTCTTGCTCAGGCTATAGGAAAAGCCTTTGGAAAAAACATGGGCTTTGGCAAGAATATTCTTGACGCATCGTGTGTTGCCATTGCCTGCGTGATAGGTCTGCTGTTTGACAAGCGGATAATAGGTATCGGTATCGGAACGGTGGCGGCAATGCTCCTTGTGGGAAGGTGCGTGGCAGTATTCGACCATTTCTTCAAAGACAGAATGAAAAGTGCCGCAGGGCTTGCAGAATAAAAAACGCCGCAGAGGACAGATATCTCTGCGGCGTTTGTGTATTTATATAATAAAAAATCCGCTCTACATAACGTAAAGCGGATACAAGCAAAAGCTTAAACTTTTGCTGGCGCGGATTGAGAGATTTGAACTCTCGCGCCCGTTTCCAGACCTACTCCCTTAGCAGGGGAGCCCCTTCACCACTTGGGTAAATCCGCAAACCTGTATATATAAAAAATGTGGCGGACAGGGTGGGATTCGAACCCACGGTACGTTGCCGTATCACTGGTTTTCAAGACCAGCTCCTTAAACCACTCGGACACCTGTCCACATTAGTTATTTGTTTTTGTGTCGTTCTCTCTCAGCGACTTAATTATTATAGCACAGTTCATCTGTCTTGTCAACCCCTTTTTTCAAATTTTTTTGCGAAAATTTTTTAAGCATAAATATTCCTTCGTATGCTAACGATACTTGACGAAATCTTATAAATATGGTATAATAAATCACAGCTTTGTATGTTTTATCACTTTATATGATAATTTATACAGAAATTTTTTTATGGAGGCGACTTTATTATGAAGATGACTGTAAGTCAGGCTATGGTTGAATGTTTGAAAGCTGAGAACGTAAAAGTCGTCTTTGGCTATCCCGGAGCTGCTATCTGTCCTTTTTATGACGCTTTGCTGGATGCTGAAAACGACATCAGGCAGGTGCTTGTGAGACAGGAGGCTAACGGTGGTCATGCGGCTAACGGCTATGCACGAATTTCAGGCAAGCCTGCGGTCTGTATCGCTACATCAGGTCCGGGTGCAACTAATCTTATTACTGCTATTGCTACCGCTTATGCGGATTCTATACCTATCGTGTGCATAACAGGTCAGGTGAATACCGACCAGATAGGCTCTGACGTTTTTCAGGAGGCTGACATTACAGGCTCGGCTGAACCGTTCGTTAAGCACAGCTATCTTCTCAAAGACCCTGAGGACACTGCAAGAGTTTTCAAGGAAGCTTTCTATATTGCAGGCACCGGCAGACCGGGTCCTGTGCTTATAGATATTCCTATGGACGTTCAGAAGTCTGTTATCGACTTTGAGTATCCTGAAAAGTGCGAGATAAGAAGCTATAAGCCTACCACAAAGGGCAACTACGTTCAGGTAAGGCGTGTAATGGCGGCGTTGGAAGAGGCTGAGAAGCCGCTTATCTGTATTGGCGGAGGTGTTTTTGCCGCTCACGCTGAGAATGAGATAAGAGAGCTTGCTGATCTTATGCAGATACCTGTTATCACAACTATGATGGGTATTTCTGTTTTCCCTGATGACGACCAGCTTTTCTGCGGCATGATAGGAACTCACGGTGTTAAAATGGCAAACGCCGCTGTGAACGAGTGCGACGTGCTGTTCCTTGTGGGCGCAAGAGTTGGCGACAGAGCCGTTAAAACACCTTTGGCTCTGGAGAAAACTACTAAGATAATACATATAGATATCGATCCTGCGGAGATAGGCAAGAATATTGGTGCTGACCTGCCTCTCGTTGGCGACGCAAAGCTTGTTTTACAGCAAATGACGGAGCTTGCAAAGCCTATGAAGCATGATGAGTGGATAGCTCACATCAAGACCCTTGGGGGCGAGAGAAAGTATGTTGAGCCTGCAAAGGGTACTGTCAATCCGAGGGTGTTTATCGACAGGCTTGCAAAGAAAATGCCTGCCAATGTTACTGTTGTGGCAGACGTTGGACAAAATCAGATATGGACCTGCACTGAATATAAGTTCCGCAAAGAGGGCAGACTTCTTACCTCAGGCGGCATGGGTACGATGGGCTATTCTGTGCCTGCGGCAATAGGTGCAAAAATGGCTGACAACAGCAGGGCAACAGTTGCTATATGCGGTGACGGAGCTTTTCAGATGTCGTTCATGGAGCTTGCAACAGCCGTTCAGTTCGGCGTTGATATAAAGGTGGTAGTAATGACAAACAACCGCCTTGGCATGGTAAGAGAACTTCAGACAAACGGCTATCATGATAGACAGACAGCAGTTTTTCTTGACGGCTCTCCTGACTTTATCAAGCTTGCGGAAGCTTATGGCATACCTGCAATGAGAGTTTATGATGATGATACTATGGAAAAGGGTGTTGAGATGCTCGCCGAGCATGAGGGTATATGCCTTGTTGAAGTCGTTGTGGATAAGGATATGCCAACATTATAAGGCCAATATTTTAACTATCTGTAGCGTTTACAGTATATAGCGTTTGCGTTCAAGAAATCTTAATAATAAACTGATATAATAAAAAACTAAGGAAAGGTTTCCTTATGGAGGTTGATTTATGAAACATACGATCTCAGTTCTTGTAGAAAACCACAGCGGTGTTCTATCAAGAATTTCCGGACTGTTTTCAAGACGTGGGTTCAATATCGAGAGCCTTGCAGTAGGTCCGACTCATGACCCTGACGTTTCAAGAATAACGATAGTTGCTGACGGTGACGAGCATACAGTTGAGCAGATCGAGAAACAGCTCAACAAGCTTATCGAGGTCATCAAGGTAAAGACATTTGAGGCTAATGAGTATCTCGCAAGAGAGCTTATGATAGTCAAGGTGTCTGCGGTCGCAAACAGACGCAGTGAGATAATGACTATTGCGGATATCACAGGGGCTAAGGTCATGGATATAACGCTTACGACAATGACGTTGGAGCTTTGCGACACTTACGCTCACCTTTGCAGATTTGAGGAGGTCATAGCACCTTACGGAATAATTGAAATGGTAAGAACAGGCACTATCGCAATAGAGAAAGGCTCTGACACATTCAATGCAGGCAAATAAACTTTGATTATATAGCCGAAAGGCTACATAAAATAAATCTTAAATTTCTGAATTTGGAGGAATTAACAATGGCACAGGCAAGAATATTCTATCAGCAGGATTGCGACATTAACGTACTCAAGGGTAAGAGAGTTGCCATTATCGGTTACGGTTCACAGGGTCACGCTCATGCACTCAACCTTAAGGAGAGCGGTGTTGACGTAGTAGTAGGTCTTTACGAAGGTTCTAAGAGCTGGGCAAAGGCTGAGCAGCAGGGTCTTACAGTTATGACAACTGAGGAAGCTGCAAAGACATCTGACATCATCATGATCCTTATTCCTGATGAGAAGCAGGCTGCACTTTATAAGAAATCTATCGAGCCATACCTCACAGAGGGTAAGACTCTTGCATTCGCACACGGCTTTAACATTCACTTTGGCTGCATCGTACCACCAAAGAATGTCAATGTTATCATGATCGCACCTAAGGCTCCTGGTCACACAGTACGTTCTGAGTATCAGGCTGGTAAGGGTACACCTTGCCTTATCGCAGTTGAGCAGGACGCAACAGGCAACGCACAGGATATCGGACTTGCATATGCACTTGGTATCGGCGGAGCAAGAGCAGGTGTTCTTGAGACAACATTCAGAACAGAAACAGAAACAGACCTCTTCGGTGAGCAGGCAGTTCTCTGCGGTGGTGTTTGCGCACTTATGCAGGCTGGTTTTGAAACACTTTGTGAAGCTGGTTATGACCCAAGAAACGCATACTTTGAGTGTATCCATGAGATGAAGCTCATCGTTGACCTTATCTATCAGTCAGGTTTCGAGGGCATGAGATATTCTATCTCTAACACAGCTGAGTACGGCGACTACATCACAGGTCCAAAGATCGTTACTGAGGACACTAAGAAGGCTATGAAGAAGGTTCTGTCTGACATTCAGGACGGTACATTCGCTAAGGACTTCCTCCTTGATATGTCTGACGCAGGTTCACAGGTACACTTCAAGGCTATGAGAAAGCTCCACGCTGAGCATCCTTCTGAGAAGGTTGGTAAGGAGATTAGAAAGCTCTACAGCTGGAACAACGATGACGAGAAGCTCATCAACAACTAATTTGCAGATAAATATTATTGCATAAAAAGAGAACGGCTTGCAAACGCAGGCCGTTCTTTTTGTCTTGTTGGCATTTTATCAATTTCCGCTGATCGCACCTTTGGAGTATGAATAGACCATATAACCATCAACTGTCACATCTACGCTTTTGACATTATATGCACTTCCGTCTTTGTCTTTTTCAAAGTATATTGAAAAGTCAAGTCCGGATAAATCATAGGAGCTGGACTCTTTGTCATATGGCAGAGTTTCTACCCAAAGTCCATATGCGAAAAGCTCCGGCGTGATGTTATCTTCTTTGTCCATATCTGGCACATACGACATTGCAAGCTCTTTCGCAAGGTCGAGTGAGGTCACATTGTCAAAGTGAAGCTTCTTGCCGCTGGTGTTATACTTTGTTACAAGCGCCTGCGCCTTTTCAAAAATATACTGCGCCGTGGCTGACGGGTCAGCTTCCACAGTGCTGGTGCTTGAAAACGGAGCGGAATCATACACCGCCCAGCTTCCGTCATTGGCGTAGCTATACAGAGTAAATCTGTTTGTGAACATATCCACAGTGAAATAATCTGTCGCCATATTGAACTGTATGTCCGAATCGTTGACGATATTCAGGGTCAGGAGGTTCAGACTTTCGTTTGTGATATATCCATTTTGCGCATAGTTTGACTTTACATATTCTGTTGTATTGTTGCTGTTCATGATATCGTTGTAATAATTATAGTCAGCAGGGGAGTAGCTAAAAATGGCATTGTCTGGGTTTTTCATAGGGCTTTCGTCATAGATATCCAGCAGGTCATTTTTGAGGGTTTGAGCTATAATTTTGGCATTTTCAGTGAAGCTTTCGCCGCTTCCGTATTTGAGAGAAACGCTGTTATCGCTGTCTGAAATGGTTATCTTGCAGTTGTTATTCTCAATATGGGCTTCTATTCTGCAATTCACCGCCTTGTTAAAAGCGTCCTCATCAAGGGTTTTTATCTCCGACAGGATATCGATTATCAAAGAATTTGTCTCATAGCTGTTATCATCTGTCAAAAAATCCACGCTTGGAAGTCCGCTGTCGGTTTTCTCCAGCAGGTCAACGTAATACCTTGTGCTGTGTTCCTTGCCCTCGATATTTTCGTCATAGTTGCCGCTGTAGACTATATCGCAGTATGCAGGGCTGTTTTGTATTATGTCGAGATTTCCTACCGTAGAATTTGCGCTTTCAAGCACTGTGTCTGCAAGCTTTATAAAGTCTGCTGAACACAACTGCAGTGTACCTGTATCGCCGGATACGCTGCTGTTTGCAGGTGGAGCTGTGCCTGCGTTCGGCTCGTAGTCATGGATATTTCTTGTCATGTAAATTCCGCCTGACATTACAAGCGCCACTGCCGCCGCTGCCGCAACTACCTTTGCACCCTTGTGTCTTGCGACTATGGCAGGCTGTGTCGGCTCGGTTTGTGGTGTGAAAGTATCCGTATTTATATCTCCGTTTTGTTGTGGAAAACGCTTTTTGAGCGTTTCTTTGAGCTGATCTTTCTTTTGTTCCGATAGGCTTGCGTTTGCAAAATAATTCTTTATATCTCTTTCGTTCATATGCTCATCTCCTTTTCGTAGTCTGAAAGTGAAAGCTTTAGTTTTTCTCTTGCTCTTTTCAGCCTTGATGTGACCGTGCCCTTGCTTGTTCCCAAAATGTCGGCTATCTCATCGGTCTTGCAGCCTTGATAATAAAAAAGATAAAGCACTATCCTGTATTTTTTATCCAGCCTGTTTATAGCGTTTTGCACATCTATCTGCATATCAGATGATGAAAAATCGCTGCTTGCACTTACCTCATTTTCTGCACGCAGACGTCTGCCGGCCGACCTTAGCAGGTCTTTGGATAGATTTATCGCCGTTCTCAGCAGCCACGCTTTAAGATGCTCGTCATCATTGAAGAAAAGCTCACCCTGCCTTGTGAAATATTTTATTATGACCTCGCTGACTATATCCTCCGCCTCGTGAACGCTGCCTGTGACTGCCAGTGCCGCTCGGTAGATATCGTCTGAAAATTTGTCAACTATGTAGTCAATATCTCTTGTCAAAGCTGTCACCTCCTTTGTTGTTTTGAAAAGCCTTTCATCTATAACACGAATGTAAAGACCGTTTGATTGCATAAAAAATGGACGAAAAAAAATTTTTTCGTCCATAAAAAAATCAGCTTTTACTTGTTTTTACATAAGACCACCCGTCACCGAGGTTATCCTCGCCCCCTGATGAGCTTATGGGTGAGCGGTAAATATAGTAATGGTCATAAATGGTATAAAATTTCACTGTCAAGCCGTCGCTATCGATGTATGTAACGTTCCTGCGCTCCAGCTCCTCAAGCTCTTTCTTCACAGACTTGCAGGCATTGTTTTCAGTGAGCGATTTAATGGAGCATTTGCCCTTTGGCAGTGTCGGCTTTTCGCATGAAATGCTTTCTATCATAAACTCCGCAGTGGTCTGAAAGTTAGCCTTATTGTCATCGAAAACGGCTTTTATCTGGCTGTCGGAGCGCATATAGTGCTGATGCCAGAAGCCGAGTGCTACTGCAAGAATAACGACTATCCAAATTATCCACTTGACTTTTCTGCCTGTTGACCATTTGCGAAGCTTGCCGTCAGCACCCATATCTTCCTCGCTGACAATTGGATTTATATGCTCGCTCATTATTTTACGAACGCCTCCAATCTGTAGATAGGCATACCCATGTCTGAGAATTTCTTCTCATATTCCGTTACGATATTGCCCTCGAAGCCGCTGTTGTGAAGGTCGAGAGAAATGTTTTTAAGTCCGTAATTTGCCGCAGAGAACTCCTCCAAGGAGAACTCAAAGAAGTGCATATTGTCGGTCTTTTGGTATATCTCGCCTTTGTCCACAAGAATACGTCTGTATATTTCAAGAAAAGCTCGGTATGTGAGCCTATGACGTGCATATGTATTTTTAGGATACGGACAGCTAAAGTTAAGATAGATACACTCCACTGACTTTTCAGGGATAAAGCAATCCAGATATTCAGCCTCGCCCCTTGCAAATCTCAGGTTCGGTATGCCCTCGTCTATAGCCATTTGTGCGGCGTCAACTATAACGTTACTGCTTTTTTCTACTGCAAGGAAATTCTTGTCAGGATTTCTCTTTGCTATCTCTCTTGCAAACTGACCCTTTCCACAGCCTATCTCCAGCACAAGGGGATTGCTGTTTCCGAAGATCTTCTCAAAGTCAATAAGCTGTTTGTTTGATTTGTCCTGAAAATTCTTCTCGTCACGGTCAAGATATAAAATATAATCTCCGCAGGCTTCAAGACGTGCCTCAAGATTTTTCTTTCTTCTCATTCTCATATGGGATAAACTCTCCTGTTATTTATTAGAATATTTGTGCAGAAAATAGTCCTTGTCAGACGTGACCTTTAGCCACTGCACAGCCGACCCTGTGAGCATATTTTCATAAGGATAAACTGTGAGCATGACCTCAGGGCAGTCCTCGCCTCTGAAATGAGGGGTCACCTTAAAAGCTATCTCGCAGTTGAGCCGTTGGACGACCTCTTCCTCGGTGAGCTTTCTGAAAAGCACTGAGGTGTCCTTTTCAGTGATAGGTATTTTGGTAAACTTCGCCTGATAAATTTTCTTGCCGTCCTTTTTGGTGACAAGTGAAAAGCCATGCTTCACAATGGTTATCTTTCCGCCATGGTTTTCGTAGTATTCAAGGTTTGAAAAGGTAACACGTCCGTCATTGACAGCTTCACCAGATATCGAAACGCAAAGCCCTTTGTCTGACGCTTTCCCTGCACTCTCCACTCCGAAAGCAAAGGGAAGTCCGTCTATCATTATCTCTCCGCAGGTGGAAAACTGCAACTTCACCTGCTTTTTCTTCAAGCCTGCAAATGGATTTTTCATGACAACTCCTATATTAAAGGTCGATCTGCACGCCGCCAACAGGTCTTATGGACAGCACATAGCATGAGCCTTCACCGAATACTCTCTCCATTTCAGTCTTGAAACCTTCAAGCTTCTTTTCAGGCACGAACGCTTGGATAGTTCCTGCAAAGCCACCGCCGTGTACTCTGCAAGCACCCTCACCTCCAAGAGCCTGCTTTGCAAGATACAGAGCAAGTGAAAGACCCTGCTCGTTTGGGGCAGAAGAAGCATAGATGTTCTGAAGATATTTGAAAGATGAATCGCCTGATTCATTGATAAGGCTCAGGAAAGCGTCAAAGTCGCCCTCTGAAAGTGCGGAAGCTTCCTTGCCAACTCTCTCGTTATCGTCAAAGAAGTGGAGCGCTCTAAGCACAGCTCTGTCGCTGCACTTTTCTCTAAGAGCGCAGATGTTTTCAAGAAGCTGTTCCTTTGTAATTTCTCTCAGCACCTTTTTGCCAAAGAAAGCTGCAACAGACTTCATTTCCGCAGGGATAGCCGCATACTCAGGGGTGAGGTCGGCATGGTTGCCCTTTGTGTCAACGATACACAGTGCGTGACCGCTTTTTGTGAAATCGAACTTTACAGAGTTAATAACAGGGTGCTTTTCGTCAGCAAAGTCGATAGTGATAAATCCGCCTACTGATGAAGCCATTTGGTCCATAAGACCTGACGGCTTGCCAAAATATACATTTTCCGCAAACTGAGCTATCTGAGCTATTTCCACAGCAGAAACCTCGCCCTCGTTGTAAAGACCGTTGAGGATAGTGCCGATAAGCACTTCGTAAGCCGCAGATGAAGAAAGTCCAGAGCCTTTTAGCACGTTTGAAGTTGCATAAGCCTTGAAGCCCCCTGCCTTGTGGCCATTCTTCTTAAAGCCTGCGGACATACCTCTTATAAGTGCCGCTGATGTGTTTTTCTGCTCCTCGTAGATAGTGTCGTCCTCAACGTTTACAGTGTCCATTGGGAAGCCCTCAGACTGTATGGTAATAACGTTCTCTTCGGTGTCAGGAGCGACAGCGGCAATAACGTCGAGTGAAACGCCTGCCGCAAGAACACAGCCGAAGTTGTGGTCGGTGTGGTTGCCGCCTACCTCAGTTCTGCCTGGAGCTGAGAAGAAAGCAGTTGGCTTTTCACCGAAAAGCTTTTCAAACTCATCCGCAACTCTGTTATATCTTTCTCTCTGAAACGCCGTCATATCAGCTGTGTAGACCTCGTCAAGTGTATATTTTTTCATCATGTATATCCTCCGAACGTAAATTTAAGTATACTTTGTTATTATACAACATTTATGCTCTTTTTTCAAGTACAATTTTTTAAACAAGTGAGGAGGTGAGAATGAGAAATGAGGAGTGTTAAGAATGAGGAATGAGGAATTATGGTATCACCTGGCGGCGATTTATTTTTTGTTGCTCAAAACGTGTAAGCTGGCATAAATTTTTGCACAGAAGCTCCCTTGATATTTTATGCAAACTGACAAAATTGCCGTAAGCAAACTTTTTATAACACTCTATTGGTGCTTTAAATCAAAAAAGCTGTTGCATTTTGGTGAAATTTGTGGTATAATTACTTGTGTCTATTTTAATTATTGTTTATTTTTACCGACCACGAAAAAATGGTCGGTGCAGTGAAAGGAAAGATTTATTGTATGAAAAAACTAATGCTTGGAAACGAGGCGTTTGCAAGAGGTCTGTATGAGGCAGGCTGTAAGGTTGTATCATCTTACCCTGGTACTCCGTCAACTGAGATAACAGAAGCTGTTGCAAAATATGACGAGGTATATGCTGAGTGGGCGCCTAATGAAAAGGTGGCAATGGAAGTGGCTCTTGGTGCTTCTATAGGTGGTGCAAGAAGCTTCTGCGGAATGAAGCACGTTGGTCTTAACGTTGCCGCTGACCCTCTTTACACAGCAGGCTACACAGGCGTAACGGCAGGTATGGTAATAGCTGTCGCTGATGACCCTGGTATGCACTCGTCACAGAACGAGCAGGATTCACGTCACCATGCAATCGCTTCTAAGACAATGATGATAGAGCCTTCCGATTCAGGAGAGTGCAAGGAGTTTGCTAAGGCTGCTTTCGAGCTTTCTGAAAAGTTCGATGTTCCAGTTATCGTAAGACTGTCCACCAGAGTTTCTCACTCTCAGTCAGCCGTTGAGCTTTGCGAGAGAGAGGAAAGGGAGAATATCCCATATGAAAAGAATATCCAGAAGTATGTTATGATGCCTGGTAACGCTATCCGCCGTCACCCTGTTGTTGAGGTAAGAATGAAAGCTATCGCTGATTATGCCGAAACTTCACCGCTCAACAAGGTAGAGATGAACGATACAAAGATAGGCGTTATCACAAGCGGTATCTCATATCAGTATGCTAAAGAGGCTCTGGGCGACAAGGCTTCATATCTCAAACTCGGTATCGTAAACCCAATGCCAATTCAGATAATAAAGGACTTCGCCGCAAAGTGCGAAAAGGTCTATGTAATCGAGGAGCTTGACGATGTTATCGAAACACACTGCAAAAAGAACGGCGTGAACGTTATCGGCAAGGAACTTTTCAGCCTTATGGGCGAGATCTCACAGTCTATTGTTGCTGAAAAGATACTTGGCGAGAAGCCTGAGTATATCACATTTGAGGATAACGTGCCTGTAAGACCTCCTGTTATGTGTCCGGGATGTCCTCACAGAGGTCTGTTCTATTGCCTGCATAAGCTGGGCGTTATGGTATCAGGCGATATCGGCTGTTACACTCTCGGCGCAACAGCACCGCTTTGTGCTATGGATTCAACTATCTGCATGGGTGCTTCTATCAGCGGACTTCACGGATTTAACAAGGCAAGAGGCGCAGAGGCTGAGAAGAAGTCTGTTGCCGTTATCGGTGACTCTACATTCATGCACAGCGGTATGACAGGTCTTGTGAACGTTGCATATAACTCCACAAATTCAACTGTTATCATTCTCGATAACTCTATCACAGGTATGACGGGTCATCAGCAGAACCCTACAACCGGTAAAAACCTCAAGGGCGACCCTGCTTATGCCGTTGACCTTGAAATGCTCTGCCATTCACTTGGTATCAAGAGCGTAAGAGTTGTTGACCCATATCACATGGCTGAAACAGAGGCTGTTATCAAGGAAGAGCTTGCCAAGGAAGAACCAAGCGTTATTATTTCAAGACGTCCATGCGCACTTCTTAAATATGTAAAGCACAATCCACCGCTCAAGGTAAACAAGGATAAGTGCGTAGGCTGTAAGCAGTGCTTGAAGATAGGCTGTCCTGCTATATCTATCCATGACGGCAAGTGCGTTATCGACCATACACAGTGCGTAGGCTGCGGCATATGCAAGGAAATGTGTAAGCTGGGTGCGATATGCGACTAATGATAACATATATTTCGAGGTGTAAATAATGAAAACAAGATCAATTATGATAGTGGGCGTAGGCGGACAGGGCTCTCTGCTTGCGTCAAGAATAATAGGAAACGTGCTTCTCTCACAGGGCTTTGATGTCAAGGTCAGCGAGGTACACGGAATGAGCCAGCGTGGCGGCTCTGTTGTTACATACGTTAAGTACGGCAGCGAGGTATGCTCGCCTGTAGTTGAAAAAGGCGAGGCAGATATCATCATCAGCTTTGAACAGCTTGAGGCAGCAAGATATGTTTCATATCTCAAAAAGGGCGGACATATCATCACTTCAACTCAGCAGATAGACCCAATGCCTGTTATCACAGGTGCGGCTGTTTATCCTGAGGATATCATAGGCAAGCTTAAAGCAGAGGGCGTTGACGTTATCGCTGTTGATGCACTGGCACTTGCAGAGCAGGCTGGTACTGCAAAGGCTTCAAACGTTGTTCTCATGGGCGTTGTGTCAACTAAAATGGCTTTTGACGAGGATGTTTGGCAGAAGGCTCTTGAAAACTGTGTTCCTGCAAAGTTCCTTGAACTGAATAAAAAGGCGTTCGCTCTCGGCAGAGAGGTAAAATAATGGACGAGATAAGCGGTCTTATCATAAAAATGACCGAGTTTTTCAGCGGCGACCCTAAGCGTATACAGCACTTTATAAAGGTGCATACCTTTGCCCGTGTTATCGGCAGGGCAGAGGGGCTTGATATCCGCACTATGTACTGTCTTGACGTTGCGTCGGTGGTGCATGATATAGGCATAAAGCCTGCGGAGGAGAGATATGGCAAGGGTCACTGCAGCGGAAAGCTTCAGGAACAGTTAGGTCCTGAGCCTGCACGGAAAATGCTCACAGAGCTTGACTTTGACGAGGATATCATAGACAGGGTGTGCTTTCTTATCGCACATCATCACACCTATGAGGGCGCCCAGGGGCTTGACTGGCAGATACTCTTGGAGGCAGATTTCCTTGTGAACGCTTTCGAGGACAGCCTTTCCAAAGAGAGCATAAAAAGCTTCCGTGACAAGGTGCTCAAAACGAAAACAGGCATTAAGATGCTTGAAGAAATGTACGGCGTATGATACTTGTGCAAAGTTGATACCCGAGTAATATGACCGAAACCATTTTAACAGGAGGTGTGTTCCAATGGGAAAATATTGGAACGAAGAGATCGAGTGCATGGCGCACGAGGACATGAAAAAGCTCCAGAGCGAAAGACTTGTCAAGCAGGTCAAGCACGTCTGGGACAATGTGCCATACTACAAGAAGCTTATGGAAGAAAAGGGCGTAACGCCTGATGATATCCACGGCATTGAGGACCTGCACAAGCTGCCGTTCCTTTCAAAGGCTGATCTGCGTGAGGCTTATCCTTACGGTCTGCTTGCAAAGCCGCTTTCAGAGTGCGTGAGAATACATTCTACAAGCGGAACCACAGGCAAGAGAGTTGTGGCTTTCTACACTCAGCATGATATCGACCTTTGGGAAAATTGCTGTGCAAGAGCTATAGTTGCCGCAGGCGGAACAAAAGACGACGTTTGCCACGTTGCATATGGCTATGGACTTTTTACAGGCGGAGCAGGTCTTAACGGCGGCTCTCATAAGGTTGGCTGTCTTACTCTGCCGATGTCATCAGGAAACACGGAAAGACAGATACAGTTCATGCAGGACCTAGGTTCGACTATCCTTTGCTGTACTCCGTCATATGCCGCTTATATAGGTGAAACTGTAAAGGAAATGGGCATAAAGCCGGAGGAGCTTACACTTAAAGCTGGTATCTTCGGTGCTGAGCCTTGGACGGAGGAAATGCGTCACGAGATAGAGAATCTTCTTGGTATCAAGGCTTACGATATCTATGGTCTGACAGAAACAAGCGGTCCCGGCGTAGCTTTCGAGTGCGAAGCACAGTCTGGTATGCACATCAATGAGGACAACTTTATCGCAGAGATAATCGACCCTGACACAGGAGAGGTGCTTCCTGAAGGCTCAAAGGGCGAGCTTGTATTCACAAGTATCACAAAGGAAGCTTTCCCTCTGCTGAGATACAGAACAAGAGATATTTGTATTCTTACAAGAGAGAAATGCTCATGTGGCAGAACTCTCGTCAAAATGTGCAAGCCAATGGGCAGAAGCGACGATATGCTCATCATTAAGGGCGTAAACGTGTTCCCATCGCAGATAGAGTCAGTGCTTCTTAAGATATCAAAGGCAAGCCCTAACTATCAGATAGTCGTTGACAGGGTGAACAATTCTGATACTTTCGAGATAAGAGTCGAGCTTAATGACGATATGTTCTCTGATACTGTCAAGTCTATCGAGGATCTTGAAAAGAAGATATCCAACGATATCCATAATATCCTTGGCATCAAGGCGAAGATAAGACTTGTTGAGCCAAAGAGCATTCCGCGTTCTGAGGGCAAGGCAGTAAGAGTTATCGACAAGAGAAAGCTTGTCTAAAAGACAGGGGGTAATTTTATGACAGTAAAACAGCTTTCGGTTTTTATTGAAAACAGACCTGGCAGATTGTCTGCCGTTACAAAAATACTTGGGGATAATGATGTGAATATCCGTGCAATGTCCCTTGCTGACACAAAGGATTTCGGTATTCTCAGACTTATCGTTGACGATTTTGAAAAAGCAGTTTCAGCCTTGAAAACAGAGGGCTTTTCCGTTACCACCACTCAGGTTCTTGCAGTGGAGATAAATGACCGCCCAGGCGGACTTTCAGAAGCAATGAAAGCTCTCTACAATGACAACATCAGCGTTGAGTATATGTATTCTGCATTCATAAACACTAAGGAAAACACGGCTTATCTTATCCTTAGAGTAGAGAACGTTACAGCCGCTCTGGAAGCTTTGAGTGAAGCAGGATTTGCACTTATCTCACAGCAGGAATTGGCAAGCATCTAGCTGATTAGTAAATACTAACTGAAAAATCACTTAAAATCTATGTGAAATTTTTATGAAATGCCGAAAACCTCTTGATTTTTTCAGAAAATGTGTTATTATATAAGTATAGTATTTGATATGATACTTGTAGAATTTATGCAAGGAGGTCTGTGAAAATGGCTTATAAGATTAGTGATGAGTGCATCGGCTGCGGCGCTTGCATGGACGCATGTCCAGTAGGAGCTATCTCCGAGGCTGATGGTAAGTGTGTTATTAACGCTGACGAGTGCATCGACTGCGGTTCTTGTGCAGGTACTTGCCCTGTAGGAGCACCTCAGGCTGAGTAATTTACTTAAACTAAGAGAAAACGTCTGTCATATGGCAGGCGTTTTTTTTGCACTTATTTTTTGTGTATTAGTTTTCAGCACATTATCATAAAACTGTCACATTGGTGGAGTATCATATAAACACAATAAGAGAAAGACAAAAAGATGAAATTTACACATATACTTTTTTCTCCATATATACTTCATATACTTCAAAAAGGGAACGCTGACTTGTGTCTGCGTTCTTTTTTTTGCGTGGGTGATTTTGTGGATAGATATGTAAAATATCGTGGGAAATATGGGCTTTTGTAACGCAGGTGTCCGTTTTTCGGTATTATTAATAAAAGTTTTGCGAAATTTGTTAAAAGTGATAAAAATAGAACCCGTATTGTCGTTCCTGGGATATAAAATGTACAATGGTTGTAACTTAACGTTCATATATACTTCATAAACGAGCGAAAAATCGGCTTGAAAATTACAATTTGATTACAATGCCCCTTGACTTTTGTAACCTTATTCATTATAATATGGTGTAGTTTATCACATTTGAAGGGAGCGTTCTGAATTGGGTTATTTGAAGTCGGGGATATCCCGCTGTGTGGCTGTGCTTTCTGCCTGCGGAGTTGTGACAGTATCTGCTGTGACTTTTGCGACACTTGATAAAAACGTTATCCAGCCATGTGCAGTCATGCCACCTGAAAATGCAAAGGTCATTTCTGCTGTTTCTGACAAGGAAACATCTGAGCAGATCGGGGATATCACAACTGTTCTTACAACATCAGCCGTCAAGGAAACTGCGAAAAATTCTCAGACCGAGGCTGTAAAGGCTGTAAAAACTGCAAAAAGCGAAACAACAAAGGCAACAAAGCCAGCTTCCGAAACAGCTTTGAGATCAGAGAGCGTAACGACCTCTGTAATATCACAGAAGCCAGCGTCAGTGTCCGCAGTGCAGAGCGTGACTTCCGCTGACACAAAGCTTAGCATATCAGTAAGCCTTTTGACAAAGAAAACTCAGCAGGCTTCAAAGTCTGAAACAAAGGTTTCTGCTGTTACTTCCGCCCCTGTCAGCACTACTGACAGCGATACTGTTGCCTCAAAGGCTACAAAAAAGACTACAACAGTGAAAACTACTACTGCAAAAACTACTACCACTGCAAAGACAACAACTGCCCCTGTTACGACCACAACGCCTGCGGTGACTACTACCAAGAAAAAAACCACCACCGCTAAGGTGACAACAACTAAAAAGCCTGTTACAACTACAACCACTGCGCCTGTTGTCGACAACGGCAAGACCCCTGCACAGCGACTTAATTCTGCAGTGCTTGATCCAAAGGCGACGCTCAGCGCAAAGGAAGAAAAGATACTTCTGAAATATCTCGATAAGATAATATCAGACGATATGACAAACTACGAAAAGGCTGTGGCTTGCTACGATTATATTATAAAGAACACGGTCTACGATTACGGCGGCTGGGCAAATCCTGTCAAGGCTGTTCTTGAGGACGGTTACGGCACTTGCACAGAATATTCTTACGTTTACGCCGCAATGCTCAACTACATAGGCTTTGACGCAAAGACCGTTGACGGCAAGACCGCTATGGCGGCAGGCGGTTACGGCTATCATATGTGGGTGGAGGTAACGATAAACGGTCAGGTATATGTTATGGATCCTCAGGTGGATGATAACATGAGCTGGGGAGCGTATATCTCCCATGACCGCTTCTGCAAGACCTACAGCGAGGTAAAGAACAAGTATATAAAAGACTGATATTGTATCGGGTGGAGTTATCTGCCCGATATTTTTTTACTGTGTTTGCGTGTAGTTTGTTTGCAGTACGTTTATTTGTACATTAAATAAGAATATCCGACACTCTTTTTGTGACAAATTTTTCAGCCTATCCTATAGACAAAAGGAAAAAAGCGTGATATAATTATTCTTGATACATTGTCGGCAAATGCCGAACGTCATTTTGTACAGGAGGATAATTGATGACGGAAAATTCCACAAAGATAACGAAAAAGCCTGCGACATCAGTGAAGAAAAACAGCTCTGTCAAAGGTTCGTCAAAGAATAAGAAAAGAAAGAAAAAGCGCAACAATATCGGCATTATCTGCGGCACTGCGGCAGCGGCTATCGTGATAGTTGTGGGCGGAGGATATTTCATTGGAAGAGCTTACTATAGCAACAGATTTCTGAGCGGCACAACAGTGAATGGCGTTGACGTGGGCGGAAGGACATTTGAACAGGCTTGCGACCTGCTCGGGGTGAATGATATGCCTTATGAGCTTACGGTCAAAACTATCGACGGCACGCCTGTTGTTTTCAAGACGGCTGATTTTGATTACAGACTAAGCGGCAAGGACGAGCTTCAGAAGATCTATGACAGCGTGAACAGAAAAACGTGGTTCTCAGGATTTATACAGAACTCAATCTATAGTTTTAATGAGGACATCACATTTGATGTTGAGAAGCTTCAGAAGCTTGTGGAGAAAGCAAACTGGGGCGATGTTGAAACTGCCGACGCAAAGCTTGGTCTTAACGAGGATAAGACGGCTTATGTTATCACCCCTGAGGTGCAGGGAAACAAGATAACCGATATGAAAAAGCTTGAAGCTTATGTTACGCAAAGCGTGGCGTCAGGTGAGCTTAGCGTTGAGCTTGACAAGGACACAGGTTGTTATTCTCTTCCAAAGGTGAAGAGCGCAGACCTTGAGGACGATTGCAAGAAACGAAATGATGTTTTCCAGCTTTCTGTCACATACGATTTTGACTACACCACAGAAACTCTCACGGGCGAGGAGCTTATGAAGATTATAAAGCTCAAAGATGACGGAAGCTACACTGTGGACAGAAAGAAAGCCATGGAGTATGTGGAAAAGCTCGCAAAGAAGTATGATACATATAATACTAAGAGAAAATTCCACGCCACTTTGCAGGGCGACATAATCGTGCCGACAAGCTCTGATGCTAAATACGGCTGGTGGATAGATCAGGAAAAGACTTGTGACGATCTTGTGGATATGCTTGAAAAGGGCGAGAGTGTTGACAAGGTAGACCCTATCTATTACAGTACCGGTTATTATGACTTTACAGGCGTTGAGTCTGCGAGAAGCAAGGACGATGATATAGGCGACACTTATATTGAGATAGACCTTACCGACCAGCACTTGTGGCATTATGAAAAGGGCAAGAAAAAGCTCGATACCTATATAGTTTCAGGTCAGACCACATCTAAGGCGAGAACAACTCTCCCCGGTGTTTATAAGCTGTGGTCAAAGGAGACCAACAAGCGTATGAAAGACACAAATGCCGACGGCGACGAGTGGGATACAAAGTGTAATTTCTGGAACAACGTTTCTCTCTGCGGAATAGGTCTTCACGATTCAACGTGGCGAGGCGGATATTTCGGCGGTGAGATATACAAATACAACGGCTCTCACGGCTGTATAAATATGAGCTATGACGACGCCAAATATGTTTATGACAACGTGCCTTACGGTACGCCTGTTGTTATGTACTACAAGTCTGCGGATAAATAATAAGGACGGTCAAGGTATCATGCCTTGACCGCTTTTTGTAAGGAGTGTTTTTTATGGAAAAGATATTATACAGAGAGGGCTTTACGGCTGAGGAGCTTCCAAATGAGGTGATAGAGCGTATCAAAGGCGTTTCCTATAAGGAAAATCCCTATGTGAAGCTGGGCGACCTTGCCTATCTGCGTGTGAGATATTATGACTTTGAGCATAAGGTGCAGTCGGGGGAGCTTATCGTGGCGAGGAAGCTTGCGCAGGAGGTTCTGGATATCTTCTATGAGCTTTTCGAGGGCGGTTATGAGATAGAAAAAATCAGGCTCGTGGACGAGTATGACGCTGATGATGAAAGGTCAATGGCGGATAACAATTCCTCTGCCTTCAACTATAGGGTGGTGGCTAATACCAACACTATTTCGGTTCACAGCTACGGCAGGGCGATAGACATAAACCCTCTTATAAATCCTTATATAGTGGGGAGTAAGGTCATGCCTGCCAATGCTGCAGAGTATGCAGACCGTGACAAGGCTTTTGATCACAAGATTGACAGAACAGACCTTTGCTATTGCATTTTCAGGCGCCACGGCTGGAAATGGGGCGGTGACTGGAACAATTCTAAGGATTATCAGCATTTTTACAAAGAGTACGATTCTCCACTGAAAATGGCTGTAAATAAGCTGAAAAGAGCGTTGTTACGTTAGTTTGCAAGGTTTACCCAGGAAAACGATATGAAATCATAAGTTATATATGTATACTGATTAACTAAAAATTAATAGTGATTTTATGCAAGTTTTATCATTCACTCTTGCATTTTGCCGTAATGTGTGTTATAATGATTAAGCCGTCAAAAAAGACGGCAAAAGGCTATTTTCTTGCATTTGTGCGAAAAACCACACTTTGAGTTTGTTTGCACTTATGCAGGATTGCAGGATTTTAATTTCTTCCTGCATAAAGTTTTGTTAAAAACAGCTAAAATCGGCTATGAGCCGTGAAATAACATACGTTGCTGAACGATAAGCTATAATTTTTTTACAGTTTGGCAGGAAAGGGTGATAAAAATGGAACGCATGGAGGATATGACTAGTGTAAAAAGCCTGTATTCACCGAAATTCGAGCATGATAACTGCGGAATAGGTGCTGTTGTGAACATTAAGGGCAAAAAGAGCCACGATACTGTTGCAAATGCGCTGACTATCGTTGAAACGCTTGAGCATCGTGCTGGTAAGGACGCAGAGGGCAAAACAGGTGACGGAGTAGGTATCCTGCTTCAGATCTCACATAAATTCTTCAAGAAGATCGCCGCCGCTGAGCTTGGGATCACGCTTGGCGAGGAGAGAGATTATGCTGTTGGTATGTTCTTCTTCCCACAGAACGAGCTTGCGAGAAATCAGGCAAAGAAGATGTTTGAGATAATCGCTGAAAAAGAGGGTCTGGAGATCCTTGGCTGGAGAGTCGTTCCTGCAAAGCCTGAGGTGCTTGGCAAGAGAGCTGCCCAGTGTATGCCTGCCATAATGCAGTGCTTCATCAAGCGTCCAAAGGGCGTTAAAAAGGGTCTTGACTTTGACCGCAAGCTATATGTTGCAAGACGTGTGTTCGAGCAGTCAAATGAGGACACCTACGTTGTATCGCTTTCAAGCAGAACTATAGTATATAAAGGAATGTTCTTGGTGCAGGATCTCAGAAAGTTCTTCCCTGACCTTCAGGACAAGGACTACGAGTCTGCTATCGCTATGGTACATTCAAGATTTTCTACCAACACAAACCCAAGCTGGCAGAGGGCGCATCCTAACAGAATGATCGTTCACAACGGTGAGATAAACACTATCAGAGGCAATGCTGATAAGATGCTCGCTCGTGAGGAAACGATGAAGTCTGAGCATTTGAAGGGCGACCTTGATAAGGTCACACCTGTTGTAAACACAGAAGGCTCTGACTCTGCAATGCTCGACAACACACTTGAATTTTTGGTCATGAGCGGAATGGATCTGCCACTGGCTGTCATGATAACGATCCCTGAGCCATGGGATAACAACGGCACGATGAGTCAGGCTAAGAAAGACTTCTATCAGTATTACGCAACTATGATGGAGCCATGGGACGGACCTGCTTCTATCCTTTTCTCTGACGGAGATATCATGGGTGCAGTGCTTGACAGAAACGGTCTGCGTCCGTCAAGATATTATATCACAAAGGACGGCAATCTTATCCTTTCATCTGAGGTTGGCGCACTTCCTATCCCATCAGACAATATCGTTGAAAAGGAAAGACTTCGCCCGGGCAAAATGCTTCTTGTTGATACTGTTCAGGGCAGAGTTATCGACGATGACGAGCTTAAGGAATACTATGCTTCAAAGCAGCCTTACGGCGAGTGGCTTGACAGCAACCTTGTCAGACTTAAAGACCTTAAGATACCAAACATCAAGGTAGAGGAACACGGCTACGAGGAAAGACAAAGACTTCAGAAAGCCTTTGGTTATACCTATGAGGACGTTATGACATCTATCCTGCCAATGGCAAAGAACGGCTCTGAGTCTATTGCCGCTATGGGAACAGACAGCCCGCTTGCGGTGCTTTCAAAAGAGCCTCAGCCACTGTTCAACTACTTCAAACAGCTCTTTGCACAGGTAACAAATCCGCCTATAGACGCTATCAGAGAGGAAATAGTTACCTCCACAACTGTCTATATTGGTGAGGACGGCAACATTCTTGAAGAAAAGCCTGAAAATTGCAAGGTAATGAAGATACACGATCCTATCCTTACCTCAACAGATATCCTTAAAATAAAGAATATGCACATTCCTGGCTTTAAGGTAGCTGTTATCCCTATACTTTATTATAAGAACACAAGACTTGAAAAGGCTATAAACAGACTTTATATAGAAGCAGACAAGGCGTTCAGCGAGGGCGCAAATATCCTTATCCTTTCAGACAGGGGAGTTGACGAGAACCACCTTGCTATCCCGTCACTGCTTGCAGTATCAGCGCTTCATCAGCATCTTGTTGTTACAAAGAAGAGAACATCTCTTGCTATTATCCTCGAAAGCGGCGAGCCTAGAGAAGTTCATCACTTTGCAACTCTGTTGGGCTACGGTGCTTCCGCTATCAACCCTTATCTTGCCCAGGAAACTATCCACGAGCTTATTGCTGACGACCTTCTCGACAAGGATTACTATGCCGCTGTTGACGATTATAATGCGGCTGTTCTCCATGGTATAGTAAAGATAGCTTCAAAAATGGGTATCTCTACTATACAGTCATATCAAGGCTCACAGATATTCGAGGCTATCGGTATCGGTCAGGACGTTATAAACAAGTATTTCACAGGTACTGTCAGCAGGATAGGCGGTATCACAATATCTGACATTGAGAAAAATGTTGACAGACTTCATACATCAGCCTTTGACCCTCTTGGACTTGGCACAGACACAGAGCTTGAATCAAGAGGAAGCCACAAGTTCAGAAGCGGCAAGGAGGAGCATCTCTACAATCCTCAGTCTATCTATCTGCTCCAGCAGGCTGCAAGGACTGGCGACTATGAAACATACAAGAAGTATTCAAAGCTTATCTCTGAGGAAATGGACCCTGTGAACATCAGAGGTCTTATGAATTTCAACTTTGCTGAAAATCCTGTTCCGCTGGAGGAAGTTGAGAGCGTTGACTCTATTGTAAGAAGATTTAAGACGGGTGCTATGTCCTACGGCTCTATCTCGCAGGAAGCTCATGAAGCACTTGCTATCGCAATGAACAGACTTCACGGCAAGTCAAACTCAGGCGAGGGCGGTGAGAGCCTTGACAGACTTCTCACAAAGGGTACTGCTGAGGACAGATGTTCAGCTATCAAGCAGGTGGCTTCGGGACGTTTCGGTGTAACTTCAAGATACCTCACATCTGCTGATGAGATACAGATAAAAATGGCACAGGGCGCAAAGCCTGGCGAGGGCGGTCATCTCCCTGGCAAAAAGGTTTATCCATGGATAGCTAAAACAAGACACTCCACACCTGGCGTGTCGCTTATCTCACCTCCGCCACACCATGATATCTACTCTATCGAGGACTTGGCTCAGCTTATCTATGACCTGAAAAACGCAAACAAGAACGCAAGAATTTCTGTAAAGCTCGTTTCTGAGTGCGGTGTTGGTACAGTTGCGGCAGGCGTTGCAAAGGCAGGCGCAGGTGTTATCCTTATCTCAGGCTATGACGGCGGTACAGGTGCGGCTCCGAGAAACTCTATCTACAATGCAGGACTTCCATGGGAGCTTGGACTTGCAGAAGCACACCAGACCCTTATCAAGAACGGTCTTAGAAACAAGGTCGTTATCGAAACAGACGGAAAGCTCATGACAGGCCGTGATGTTGTTATCGCAGCGATCCTTGGCGCAGAGGAGTTCGGCTTTGCAACAGCTCCGCTGATAACACTCGGCTGTGCAATGATGAGAGTATGTAATCTTGATACTTGCCCATTTGGTGTTGCAACACAGAACCCGGAGCTTAGAAAGAAGTTCCCCGGCAAGCCTGAATATGTAATGAACTTTATGATATTCGTGGCTTCCGAGCTTAGAGAATATATGTCAAAGCTTGGCGTAAGAACAGTTGACGAGCTTGTGGGAAGAATTGACCTTATCAAGCCAAAGGCTGGTATCACAGGCACTGCGGCACAAGTTGACCTTTCTAATATCATCAACTCTGATTACGTTTCAGAAAAGGTAGAATACAACAAGAAATCCAAGTATGATTTCAAGCTTGAAAACACTCTTGATGAAAAGGTACTCATGAAGGAGTTCGAGAAAAATCTTAAGAGTGGTGAGAAGAAGTCTATTACAGTAAATGTCAAGAACACAGACCGTTCATTCGGTACTATCTTCGGCTCAGAGATAACAAGAAAGTATTATAACACACTTGCTGACGATACATACAAGATAGTCTGCAACGGCTCAGGCGGACAGAGCTTCGGCGCATTTATCCCGAACGGCTTGACCCTCGAGCTTGTGGGCGACTCTAACGATTATTTCGGCAAGGGACTTTCAGGCGGTAAGCTCGTTGTTTATCCTCCGAAGGATTCCACTTTCAAAGCCGAGGACAATATCATTATCGGTAACGTTGCACTTTACGGCGCGACAAGCGGTAAGGCGTTCATCGACGGTGTTGCAGGCGAGCGTTTCTGCGTAAGAAACTCAGGCGCAGTGGCAGTTGTCGAGGGCGTTGGCGACCACGGCTGTGAGTATATGACAGGCGGCTGTGTGGTAGTTATCGGCAAGACGGGCAAAAACTTTGCGGCAGGTATGTCGGGCGGTGTAGCTTATGTTCTTGACGAGGACAGACACCTTTACACAAGACTCAACAAGGAAATGGTACTTTTCTCTGAGGTCAAGGAGAAGTACGATATAATTCAGCTCAAAGACCTTATCCAGCAGCATGTTGACGCAACAGGCTCTGAAAAGGGCAAGCGTATTCTTGATAACTTTGAGGAATATCTGCCTAAGTTCAAGAAGATAATCCCTCACGATTACAAGAAGATGATGTCTGCTATAGCTTCAATGGAAGAAAAGGGCATGAGCAGCGATCAGGCGCAGATAGAAGCATTCTATCAGATCATCAACGGCAAGCAGTAAGCCTGCGCACATGAGATATTGTACTTTTAAAATCGAAAGGAGGATATACTTGCCGTGAAAGCAAGTATAGTTGAGATATGGGAAAGCCAACTGGTTTTATGGACTATAAGCGTGAGGACGCAGCAGCGTTCTCCGTTGAGGAACGTATAAAGAATTTTAATGAATTTCACACTCCTCTTTCAAAGGAGGAGCAGCAAAAGCAGGGAGCAAGATGTATGGACTGCGGTGTGCCGTTCTGTCAGGCAGGAATGAAGATAGGCAACGCATTTTCAGGCTGTCCGCTTAACAATCTTATCCCTGAATGGAACGACCTTATATACAAGGGCAACTGGGAGCAGGCATATTACAGACTTCATATGACGAACAATTTTCCTGAGTTCACATCAAGAGTTTGTCCTGCACTTTGCGAAAAAGCCTGCACCTGCGGAGCTAATGGCGACGCTGTTACCACAAAGGCTAACGAATACGGCATTATCGAAAATGCCTATGCCTGCGGATATGCTTCAGCAAGAGTGCCAAAGGTAAGAACAGGAAAGACTATAGCTGTTATAGGTTCAGGCCCGTCAGGTCTTGCTGCCGCTGACCAGCTCAATCAGAGAGGTCACAGTGTAACAGTTTTCGAGCGTGAGGACAGAGTGGGCGGTCTGCTTATGTACGGCATACCGAACATGAAGCTTGAAAAGCAGATAATCGAGCGCAAGATAAACATAATGAAAGAAGAGGGCATCGAGTTCCGCACAGGCGTTAATGTGGGCAAGGATATCACAGCGGCTGAGCTTCTCAAGGACTTCGACAGAGTAATACTTTGTTGTGGTGCTTCAAACCCTAGAGATATCAAAGCCGAGGGCAGAGATGCAAATGGTATCTATTTTGCAGTGGATTTTCTGAAATCCACAACTAAGGCGCTGCTGAACGGCGGTCTTACGGATAAAAACCACATTTCCGCAAAGGGCAAGAACGTCATGGTAATAGGTGGCGGAGATACAGGAAATGATTGCGTTGGTACAAGCGTAAGACATGGCGCAAAGAGCGTTTTGCAGCTTGAAATGATGCCAAAGCTTCCTGACACGAGAGCCGAAAACAACCCATGGCCGCAGTGGCCAATGGTCTGCAAGACAGATTACGGTCAGGAAGAAGCTATCGGTGTGTTCGGTCATGACCCGAGAGTTTATCAGACAACTGTTAAGGAATTCCTCAAAGACAAAAAGGGCAATCTTAAGGGCGCAGTGCTTGTAAAGCTCTCCCCGGAGAAAGACCCTAAGTCAGGCAGAACGATAATGAAGCCTGTTGAGGGCAGCGAATACAAGGTAGAAACCGAGCTTGTTCTTATTGCGGCAGGCTTTCTGGGATCTGAAAGCTATCTCACAAAGGCTTTTGGCGTTGAGGTAGACGGCAGAACGAATATCGCAACAGCCGACGGCACACATCAGACCAACGTGAAGAACGTCTTTGCCGCAGGCGACGTGCGCAGAGGACAGTCACTTGTAGTATGGGCTATCAGAGAGGGCAGAGATGTTGCCCGTGAGGTGGATAAGAGCCTTATGGAGTATACAAATCTGTAATACGAGATAAAAATATAACACCGTCCGAGGAGTTCGGGCGGTGTTTTTTGTGTGCAGGGTATCGTACCCATGGGCGGTGACAAAAAAATCCGCTACCATAAATGATAGCGGATTTGGGTGCAGGGACACGTCCCTGCTGGAGCTGCTAACCGGGCTTGAACCGGTGACCTCGTCCTTACCAAGGACGTGCTCTACCTACTGAGCCATAGCAGCAAACCAATTACAGTAATATATTATACACTATCTCTGCCGCTTTGTCAAGCCCTTTTCTCAATTTTTTTGCTCTGTTTTTGTAGGTTTACAATAGGCGTTGTAAAAAAACAGCGCTCAAAGAGTCAAGATTTCCTGATTTTGTGAAATCTCGGCTCTTTTTTATGCCAGATCGCAAAAATAACTATTTTGGCTGAATTTTGGATACAGCAAACACAGCGGCACAAAAACTGCGTTTTTGCCGTGTTGAAAA
>PPYE01483536.1_pt1 | contig 28699 bp, 26 predicted proteins | sample 1559881 | NCBI WGS metagenome assembly PPYE01 (sample SAMN08240022, study PRJNA423297) | Human gut metagenome, whole genome shotgun sequencing project. | reverse complement strand
GACGTGTTTATTTGATACCGGTTACCATAAAAAGTGCGACGGGAGATTTGGATATTATAGAAGCAGGGCGTACTATTTTCCTGAAAGTATCTCGAACATTGCGTTTCCATGCTCCGTATGTAGGACAGGCTTCTATGGCTTATCAATTTTTGCTTCCGGATCCTATTCCTTCTTTGCCTACTTATACATGGGAAGTGAAGATTTACGCCACTAAATTCCGTTCTTCCGGAGCTTCCGGTACTACCCGTGTTTGCTCATTTGGAGGTAGTGAAGCATCTGTAGAAGGGGGAGCGATTGATGATGGAGGCTTTAAATGTGACCAGAACCTGCTTCGTTTTGGTGAAGGAACGGATGAACCGAACCAGTTGCATGTAACAACTAAACAGGGTAAAATGTCATCGAATACTCGCTTTGCTTTAAATACCTGGTATGCTGTTGCCTTGGTAAATGACGGCAGTACGTTGACATTGTATATCAATGGAGAGAAAGATAACTCAATGACAGTTGCTCCGTATGAATATGCGCTTTATGGAGTACAGATCGGTATGCCTTCAAAAGGTTATCAATCTTCACAATTGTTTTATGGTCGTTTGAGTGAGATGCGTCTTTGGACTCGTCCTTTGTCTGCTCGTGAAATTAAAGCAAATGTATGTGGGGTAGACCCTTCTACCAATGGGCTTGTGTCTTATTGGAGAATGAATGAAGGAGAAGGAACTACTTTCTATGATTTATCTCCGTCAAAGCGTGATATCAGTTATAAGAATGGAATCACGATTGACTGGACTTATGATGATACGAATAAATGTCTTGAATAAGGTAATAATAAATGAATAGACTGTATGATAATGAAAAACAATATAAATAGATTAACTCTCCTTTTGCTTGTTTTATTGGGAGGAGTAGGATTCACATCTTGTTCGGATGATGACAATGATTTTATTGAATTGCCGACAATAGAGATGCCACAGTCGGAGGCAGGACCTGTTTCTATTGATTATAGGGAGATACTGGATGCAGGAAGCTATGTTTATGATTATACTATCAAACTGGATAAACCTGCTGCTACTACTTTATTGTGTGACATTGCCGTGGACGAAAGTATGGTAGAGGCTTATAACGCTGCAAATAACACGTCTTATAAGATGATGCCCGCTTTTGTCTATGAGTTGCAAGCTAAAAATGCGATAGTGAAGGCAGGACAGCAAGAATCCAATTCCTTATCAGTTAAGTTTTCATCATTGTTCGGTTTGGTGGAAGGTGAAGAATATTTGCTTCCTATTGTTGCAACAATAGATGAAACGTGTGTAGGACAATTTGTAACGGACACTCGTTCTGTTTCTTATTTTACGATTAGCATTGATGGGGAATTGGATTATATACCGGGATTGAATATGAGTTCTTATTCAACGGATATGTATCGTACGTTAAGTTTCGCAAATGATGAAGTAGTTACGATTGAAGATAATACACATACGTTTGAAATGCTTGTATATCCATATAATTGGCACAGTGGAACTAATTATATAGGTACATGGCGTGGTAAGGATACCAACAATAATAATGAGGTTTTTAGTGGTTGTGAACTACGTGTGACCGGTGCAACGGGAGCGTCTAATATTGGTAATCGTCAATGTGACTTGACATTGGCTAATCAAAATATAATGTTGCCGGCTAATCAATGGGTAAGGTTGACTATTACTTGTGACGGAACAAAAACGGGCCAGAATATTGAGATTGCTTATCGTTTATATATTAACGGTGAGGAAGTTGCTTCTGCAAAACCTACTAAACGTTGGGGACCATCCTCTTCTCAAAGATTCAAGGTGGGATATACGTTGACTGGTATTCAGTTTGGTAATACAAGTTCAAGTATGTATTTTGATGGTCTGATTTCTGATATTCGTATGTGGAAGAAGTGTCTGACGGCGGAAGAAGTAAAAGCTAACTTGCGTACAATAGCTTCTCCATCTTCGTCGGACTTATATGGCTATTGGAAATTGGATGAAGGAGAAGGAAATACATTGAAGGACAGTTCGGGCAATGGGCGTGATTTAACTTTCCCTGCTTCGGCAAATATCATTTGGAATGCAGAATTCAATGATTTGCCTCAAGATAATTAAAATGTGATTTTATATTGGGAGTTATTGTGTTTTTACGTAACTCCCAATATTAACTTAAAGAAATGATGATGAAACGTTTTATGTCAGCTTTGATCGTTTTACTGTGCTCTATTGTTGGCGTATGTGCTCAACAACAGGGAAAAACTGTATTACGTTTTGATACTACTACTTGGAATTTTGGTAATATTCAGGAAGTAGAAGGCAAAGTGAGTCATACTTTTCATTTTACTAATATACATACTTCTCCTGTTGTGATTGAAGAAGTGATTTCAACTTGTGGGTGTGCCATTCCTGTTTATAGTAAACAACCTGTAAAACCAGGGCATACAGGCACTATTACCGTAACTTTCGATCCTAAAGGGCGAACAAACTTTTTCTCTAAGAGTATAAGGGTTGTTTCTAATTCAGGGCAAAGTGTCAATACTCTTTGGGTAAAAGGTACGATAAATACAATGAATCGTATAGAGGATGAATATCCTTATTCTTTATCATCAGATATTCTGGCAGACCGAATGACTCTATCTTATGATTTGTTACAGCATAATGGGAGGCCAAAACAATTGGAAATTAGAATCTATAACCGATCGGATAAAATGGTCAGGTTGTCATACTCGCTGTTGGATAAGAGTGGATGTTTGTCGATATCTATGCCATCATCTCTTCAAGGTCGATCTTGTGCGACTATAAAAATAACAGCTTCTCCTTTAAAAGGCTTTTACGGTACATTTAAAGATAAGATTATTATTAGTGCCAATTCCGTACACAGTTCTCCTATACAAATCTTTGGTACAGTGATTGATGATATGAGAAAAGTAAGCACGGCAACTGCTCCCCGGATGAAGTGTTCACAATCTTATTTTAATTTTGGGAATATCTCATTAAAAAAGCATATTCAGAGAAAAGTTAAAGTTACTAATGAAGGGGCGAATCCTCTTATTATCCGCAAAATAGAATGTCCAGAATTTGTTTCTACTAATATCCGGGGTGAAAAGGTTTTGAAGCAAAATGAGTGTCTGGAGGTTCTGTTTGAATTAAATGTATCATCTTCAAACCATCTATTGGATGCAAAGGTCAAGTTGATAACAAATGATGCTCATCAGCCTGTACATACAGTTATATTTGAAGGGGAAATGGGTAAGTAGGGTTGAATATCTCTATTTGAAAGATTAGAAGAAATACACTATAAATTAATTGAGTCATTTTACTGTATATAACATTATGATAAAACGATTGTATATTTTGGTGATAGTACAGATGGTATGTACTTTGGGGTTTACTCAATCTCCTCCCTCGTTACCTGCTTACAAAGATCCCAGTTTTTCAATAGATGTAAGACTTTCAGACTTACTTTCCCGCATGACTTTAGAAGAAAAGGTCGGTCAGTTACTTTGTCCTTTAGGTTGGGAAATGTATGAAATACATGGTAATGAGGTCTGTCCTTCCGGAAAATTCAAGCAATTGATTAAAGAAAGGAATGTTGGAATGCTTTGGGCGACTTATCGTGCAGACCCGTGGACAAAAAAAACTCTGGCAAATGGACTTAATCCCGAGATGGCAGCAAAAGCAGGGAATGCATTGCAAAAATATGTGATGGAGAATACTCGTTTGGGAATTCCGATGTTTTTAGCAGAAGAAGCCCCTCATGGGCACATGGCAATTGGTGCTACTGTTTTTCCTACGGGTATCGGAATGGCAGCTACCTGGTCACCGGAGTTAGTAAAAGAAGTTGGTCAAGTTATCGCTAAAGAAATTCGTTCCCAAGGTGGGCATATTAGTTACGGTCCCGTACTTGATCTGACCCGTGATCCCCGTTGGTCCCGCGTGGAAGAAACATTTGGGGAAGATCCGGTATTAAGCGGGACTTTAGGGGCGTCTATGGTTGACGGTTTAGGTGGAGGTAATCTATCACAAAAATACGCTACCATAGCTACCTTGAAACATTTTCTGGCATACGCTGTGCCGGAGGGTGGACAGAATGGTAATTATGCTTCAGTGGGTATTCGTGATTTGCATCAGAATTTTCTTCCTCCTTTTCGTAAGGCAATAGATGCAGGGGCATTGTCTGTAATGACTTCATACAATTCGATAGATGGGATACCTTGTACGTCGAACCATTATTTGCTGACTAAACTCTTGCGTAATGAATGGAAGTTTCGCGGCTTTGTAGTTTCCGATTTATATAGTATTGAAGGGATTCACGAAAGCCACTTTGTTGCTCCAACCAAAGAGAATGCAGCCATACAATCTGTAATGGCTGGCGTTGATGTTGACTTGGGTGGGGATGCTTATACCAACCTTTGTCATGCAGTTCAATCCGGACAAATGGATAAGACTGTGATTGATACGGCTGTCTGCCGGGTGTTACGGATGAAGTTTGAGATGGGCTTGTTTGAGCATCCTTATGTGGATCCGAAAATTGCTGCTAAAACAGTACGCCGTAAAGAACATATCGAACTGGCACGTAAAATCGCACAGTCTTCCATAACACTTCTCAAAAATGAGAATTCAATTCTTCCTTTAAGCAAGATGATAAATAAGGTGGCGGTAATTGGCCCTAATGCTGACAATCGATATAATATGTTAGGGGACTATACAGCTCCGCAGGAAGATAGTAACGTGAAAACTGTTCTTGATGGAATTATAACAAAATTATCTCCTTCTCGTGTGGAATATGTACGAGGCTGTGCTATTCGTGATACTACAGTGAATGAGATAGAACAAGCAATTGAAGCTGCCCGTCGCTCCGAAGTTGTAATTGTGGTTGTGGGTGGTTCCAGTGCCCGTGATTTTAAAACGAGCTATAAAGAAACAGGTGCGGCTGTAGCTGAAGAGGGTAGTGTAAGTGATATGGAGTGTGGAGAAGGATTTGACCGTGCCAGTTTATCCTTACTTGGTAGACAACAAGAACTATTGGAATCTTTGCAAAAGACAGGTAAGCCTTTGATTGTCGTTTATATTGAAGGTCGTCCTTTAGAAAAGAATTGGGCTTCGGAATATGCTGATGCACTACTGACTGCTTACTATCCGGGGCAGGAGGGTGGAAATGCCATAGCGGATGTTCTCTTTGGAGATTATAATCCTTCTGGACGTTTGCCAATCTCCGTTCCGCGTTCTGTAGGTCAGATTCCGGTTTATTATAATCAGAAAGCTCCTCGGAATCATGATTATGTGGAAGTGTCATCTTCTCCGTTATATAGCTTTGGTTATGGGATGAGTTATACCACTTTTGAATATTCTGATTTGCAGGTAGTGCAGAAATCTGCTCGTTGTTTTGAAGTCTCATTTAAAGTAAAGAATACAGGGAAGTATGATGGCGAAGAAGTATCACAACTTTATATGAGAGATGAATATGCATCAGTTGTTCAGCCGATGAAACAGTTGAAACATTTTGAACGTTTCCATTTGAAAAAAGGAGAAGAGAAAAAAGTTACTTTTGTTTTGACAGAGGAGGACTTTTTCTTGGTTAACTATACTTTGAAGAAAGTAGTAGAGTCTGGAAATTTCCATCTTATGATTGGTGCTGCTTCTAATGATATTAGGTTGCAGAATGTTATTTTAGTGGAGTAATTTTTATTAATATCTATATTAAGAGATTTCCTGTTTCGTTTTCTCTTAATAAAAAAGAGAGAATATTCCTTTTGCGGAAATATCCTCTCTTTCTCACCTAAAACCTAAACCTTTTATTTCAATTACTTGCTACTATAAGCAACCAACATCCAAACCAATTTTTCCTGTTCTTTCAGATAATCGCTCATCATCGAAACGGTTACTTCGTCTCCGGCTTGAGAAGCGATAGATAAGATCTTACGTTCTTCACCAATCAGATAGCTGATAGACTGAAGGATATTATTCAATGCTTCGTCTCCGTTGCTTACCTTATCCACTTCATTCACATTTGCTACTTTTAGATAATCGCTGAATTTATTGGCAGGAGTACCACCCAGCATCAAGATACGTTCTGCGATTTCATCCACCTTTTCAGCCGTGTCATCATACATCTTTTCGAATTGATTGTGGAGTACAAAGAAATTATGTCCCTTGATATTCCAGTGGAAACCGCGAAGATTGGTGTAATACACTTGGAAGTCTGCTAATAGTTGTTGCAAAGATGCTACTACGTTGTTTGCTCCCGATTCGTTCAATTTGATAAATTCTAAAGTTTTCATATTCTTCTATTTTTAATGATTTATACTTGTTCTCTTTTTTCTGTACTGCAAAGATAAGGCGTAAAATGCTTGCTGTCAAACTGAAAATTTCTATCTTTGCATAGATGAAATCTATAACTTAATAAGATTTGATAGATGACGATACAACAATTAGAGTATATACTGGCTGTAGACCAGTTCAGGCATTTCGCACGGGCAGCTGAATATTGTCGTGTGACGCAGCCTACTTTGAGTGCAATGATTCAGAAACTGGAAGATGAACTGGGAGTAAAGTTGTTCGATAGGACAGTACAGCCCGTTTGTCCGACAGCCATCGGACAGAAAGTGATAGACCAGGCTCGCGTGATTCTGGCGCAGGCAGCTCAAGTGAAAGAAATAATCAGTGAAGATAAACAGTCATTGTCAGGCGTATTCCGCTTGGGAGTATTGCCCACTATCGCTCCCTATCTACTTCCTCGCTTTTTTCCTCAACTAATGGAAAAATATCCCGAACTGGATATTCGTGTCACGGAAATGAAGACACAGGATATTCAGCAGGCTTTGCATGTCGGAGATTTGGATGCGGGAATTATTGCCAGCAAACTGGAAGATACGTTCTTGATAGAAGAAACTCTTTTTTATGAGCAATTTTACGCTTATGTGTCACGGAAAGAATCCTCTTTCAAGCATGATATGATCCGTACTTCTGATATAACAGGCGAACATCTTTGGCTTTTGGACGAAGGACACTGTTTTCGCGATCAACTCGTCCGTTTTTGTCAGATGGAGGCCGTGAAGGTTAATCAGATGGCCTATCGTTTGGGAAGTATGGAAACCTTTATGCGAATGGTAGAAAGTGGAAAAGGAATCACTTTTATTCCCGAATTGGCAGTGATGCAATTGACGGAAGAACAGCGGCAGTTGGTACGTCCGTTTGCCATTCCCCGACCTACACGGCAAGTGGTACTGGTAACAAATAAAGATTTTATTCGCCACAGTCTCTTATGCGTCCTGAAAGAGGAAATAAAGGCGGCGGTTCCCAAGGAAATGCTTTCTTTACAGTCCATACAATGTTTGTTATAGCACATTAGGGAATCCCTTTTTCCATCGAGAACAATCTCTTTCTGTAAAAAATGTAGCAAAGTTGCGTTATAATAATACGGATATGTTTTGATTTCTAGTCTGAATTGCTTATTTTTGGAAAGTAAACAAAAACAATATTAATTACTATGAAAAAGTACATTGCAGAAATGATTGGAACGATGGTGCTCGTTCTTATGGGATGTGGTAGCGCCGTCTTTGCTGGTGGTTTGGCTGATACAGTAGGTGCTGGTGTAGGAACAATCGGCGTAGCTTTAGCCTTTGGTTTATCCGTAGTAGCGATGGCGTATGCTATCGGAGGTATTTCGGGATGTCACATTAATCCTGCTATTACATTAGGAGTGTTTTTGACTGGTCGTATGAATGGAAAAGATGCAGGTATGTATATGATTTTCCAGGTAATCGGAGCTATTATCGGTTCGGCTATTCTTTTTGCTTTAGTTTCTACCGGTGCTCATGACGGGCCTACAGCGACAGGTTCGAATGGTTTTGGTGATGGAGAAATGTTGCAGGCATTTATTGCGGAAGCAGTATTTACTTTCATATTTGTATTGGTAGTGCTCGGCTCTACCGATCCGAAGAAGGGAGCAGGCAATCTGGCAGGACTTGCCATCGGTTTGACTCTTGTATTGGTACATATTGTATGTATTCCTATCACAGGGACTTCTGTAAACCCGGCACGTAGTATTGCTCCGGCATTATTCCAAGGAGGAGAAGCATTGTCGCAGTTGTGGCTGTTCATCATTGCTCCATTTGTAGGAGCTGCATTGAGTGCAGTTGTTTGGAATTATCTGGGAGATAAGAAATAACTCTTTTAGAAGAAAGAATATAAAGAAGAAAGTAAAAGGGCGGCAGTTTCACAACTACCGCCCTCTTTTGCGTAATTAATATATTATATTAAAAAAGAGTGTGTTTCGCATGTTCACATTAGATTAGTCGTCTAAGGAAATTTCACTTCATAAGTTTTCGGCCCGCCATAAATGGTGTTGACACGAATTCTTAGTCCCTTTTTCCCCTCCATCCGGTCTTTAATCTTATCCAGTTTGAAAGACACATATCCTTCACCCAAACGTTGAGGATCATCTCCTTCACTGTTATGACGGAATTCCAGATTGATATATTCGTCCTCCGCATTGCCTTCGTCAGCAGTGGGAGCAGTCTCTTCTTTGTCGTTAATCACCAGATTCAGGAAATGTTTTTTATCATCACTATGTGTTCCGTAATATTGGAATTCAATCGTCAGATATTTATTATCCTTATTGATCCACATATAAGTCGTGTTGATCTTATCATCTCCGATTTTCTCTTCGTCGTTGTCATCTTCACCCATTGTGACGATGTCTTTGGTTAAGATCGGATTGATACCTTTCACCTGAATATTAAGGTCGTATCCATTCACAGGCTCTTCCAACTCGTTGAATATCACAAAAGCTCGTTGTCCCTCCACCCAATCTTCATTGTTCCATCCTTGTGAGTTGCTGGGATACATCTTTTTCCCGTCATCCAAAGTGAAATAAAATTCCTTGCTATCCTGGCTAATCATATTGATGGTGCTGATAGCCAGAAGATCGGACGAATTATCATCGTCGTCCAAGCATGACTGGAGAATCGGCATGGTAGTCATAATAGCAAAGATAAAGGCAATGAATTTAAATTTCTTCATATACTTACTAGGTTTTAGATTTTATAATATTTATGTTTTCTGTAGTGAAAATGCAAGAGGATAGAAAATATTGCATTCGGATCTGTTAAAGAAACAAAAGTGATAAAAGAGTTGTTCTCTCTATGCAGTATTTCTATCTTTGCTGCATTTATAAGGTAAACACGTGTATAAGAGAATGGAAGAAATAGAGTTGTCGGAACAATGTAGGCTGGGTAATAACCGGGCCCGCAAGGAACTGTATGAACAGTATGCGGGGCGTATGCTTGGCATCTGTCTACGCTATACCGGCGACCGGGATACAGCCCAGGATCTGCTTCACGACGGTTTTTTAAAGATATTCGATTCGTTCGATAAGTTCACCTGGAGGGGTGAAGGCTCTTTGCGAGCCTGGATGGAACGGGTGATGGTCAACACAGCTTTACAGTATCTTCGGAAAAATGATGTGATTAATCAGTCGACACCTTTGGAAGAGTTGCCCGAAGAATATGAAGAGCCGGATGCTTCCGATGTAGAAGCGATACCACAAAATGTGTTGATGCAGTTTATTGAAGAATTACCCGCCGGCTATCGTACTGTGTTCAATCTTTATACATTTGAAGACAAATCGCATAAAGAAATCGCACAGGTATTAGGTATTAATGAGAAATCTTCGGCTTCGCAATTATTTCGTGCGAAGAGTGTATTGGCAAAAAGAGTAAAAGAATGGATAATGCATAATGGATAGATAGAAATGGAAGAGAAAGAATTGTGGATGAATAAGTTGAAGGAGAAGCTCGCGGATTATTCCGAGCCGACGCCTGCTTCCGGTTGGGAACGACTGGAGAAAGAGCTTATGCCTCCTGTGGAGAAGAAAATATATCCTTATCGAAAATGGATGATGGCTGCTGCAGCTATTATAATATTAGCTGTCGTTTCGTCAGTAAGTCTGTATTTTCTAGGGACACCCGCTGCGGATGAAATACGTCATATACAAACTCCGGCATTGGCTTCCACGCCCGATGCATTGCCGGGTGTGCAACAACCGGATATGCAGGGAACTGCTGTGGAACCTGTCTTACGGCCGGTAACTCGCGAAGATCGTTTGGCGAAAGTCGACAGGAATCATACGGAGCAGAAAACAGGTGTAGATCCATTAGGGATCGGTAATGAAAATAAACTTTCAACAGGAAATGGAGAAGACTCTTTGAGTGAGGAAGATAAGAATGTAAAAGGAAATGGAGAAACTGAAAATGTAAAAGATGAACCGAAGCAGGCAGAAAATACAGATGTCAGTCAGGGACAGTCACAGGATACAGAGCGATCGAATAACAGACCGCGTCGTCCTTCCGGTAAAGACAAACTTCATATTCCGACAGAAAAAAGATCTTCTCAAAAGGGAACATGGTCAATGGGACTTTCGGTAGGAAATTCAGGAGGTGCTTCAACAGAAGTAGGTGCCGGATCTCATGCTTATATGTCACGTGTGAGTATGCTTTCAGTTTCCAACGGTCTGATGGAGACGATTCCTAATGACCAAACATTGGTTTTCGAAGATGGAGTACCTTACCTGCGTCAGGCAAAACAGGTGGTTGACATTAAACATCATCAGCCTATTTCTTTCGGATTGTCCGTTCGTAAAGGTTTAGCTAAAGGATTCTCTCTTGAGACAGGACTGACTTATACGCTGCTTTCTTCGGATGCAAAACTGGCAGGTGAAGAACAACAGATAGAGCAGAAACTGCATTATATCGGTATTCCGTTGCGTGCCAACTGGAACTTCCTGGATAAGAAACTCGTCACTCTTTATGTTTCCGGTGGAGGTATGGTTGAGAAATGTGTTTATGGAAAGCTAGGATCTGAAAAAGAAACAGTGAAGCCTTTGCAGTTCTCGGTATCCGGTGGTGTAGGTGCGCAGATCAATGCAACGAAACGTTTGGGTATTTACGTGGAACCGGGTGTTGCTTATTATTTCAATGATGGCTCCGATATACAGACTATACGTAAAGAGAATCCGTTTAACTTCAACATACAAGCAGGTGTTCGTCTGACTTATTAGTACGAACTACCTCACTAAATATAGTAACGCCATCCGGTTCGGATACCGTCACTATCCTGATTGGATAGCGTCATTATCCTGACCGGATGGCGTTACTATTTGCTATTTACTATCTTTTTCTTCAGAAAAGTCGGATAATTGAGAAAATATTAATAATATTGTCACCTGTTTATGACCTATGGCTGCATACCTTTGTTGCAAAATTCTAAGATATGGTAGATTCTACAGATGAAAAACATTTATTAATCGACTTAAAAGGCGGTTCCTTTCAGGCATTCGAAAGATTGTATAATATGTATAGTGGCAAACTGTACAATTTCATTATGCGACTCTCTTCCGGCAATCAATATATGGCCGAAGAAGTGGTGCAAGCCACTTTTATTCGTATATGGGAAGTGCATGAAAAAGTAGACCCGGCTTCCTCGTTTATCTCTTTTCTCTGTACGATTGCCAAAAACTTATTGATGAATATGTATCAGCGTCAGACCGTAGAGTATGTTTACAATGAATATCTCATGAAAAGTAGCGTAGACCGTGATTCACAGACAGAAGAGAATATTGATCTGCGCTTTTTGAATGAGTATATCGATTCTCTTGCCGAAGAACTGCCTGCGCAACGGAAGAAAATATTCATTTTGAGCAAAAGGCAGAATTACACAAATAAAGAAATAGCCGAAATCATGGGAATTTCCGAAAGTACGGTTGCTACCCAATTATCTTTGGCTGTGAAATTTATGCGTGAACAGTTGATGAAGCATTATGATAAGGTAATTACCCTTTTGTTGGCCTTTTTTGTTAATGAAATGTAATAGTAATACTTGTTTTTGGATGGGAAGTAGGATGAAAATGTATACTTGTAAATAAGTGGAAAGATGGATAAGACACATTATAAAGAGCTAATTGAAAAATATTTCGAAGAAACGATCACGGATGTCGAGATAAAAGAACTGTCAGACTGGATAAAGAATGACCGTCAGTTGCATGACTGGTGGGAACAAGAGTTTGAGAGATCGGATTCCTCCATGAACCCAGTGTTGCGTGATAAACTTTTTGCCCGGATCAAAGAAGAGACTTTGGGCAAGGAAGTGCGCCCCCTCCGTATCATCCCTTGGAAATGGGTTGCTGCCATTTTATTACCTGTCTGTGTCGCTTTCTTCACTTACTATCTTTTAGATTCTTCTCCAACGGCAGAAACACCCTTTATTGTGAAAGCGGGCAAAGGAGATAAAGCAACCATTGAATTGCCGGACGGAACAAATGTTGTTCTCAATTCAGCTTCCCAATTAAGTTACCTGAATAACTTCGGAGAAAAAGTTCGTCGCGTGCAACTGAATGGTGAAGCCTATTTTAAAGTAGCCCATGATGAGAAACACGCCTTCATTGTGCAAATCGGTGATTTGGAATTTGAGAAAGAATCTTTGGAAAATATAATGAAAACCCTTTCACGCATCTATGACGTAGAGATTCGTTTCGACTCCAATAAACTACCTAATGAATATTTCACCGGAACCATTCCGGGAGGCGGCATACAGAATGCGCTGAATATTCTGATGCTAACTTCACCTTTCTTTTATGAAATGGACGGTTCGGTGATAGTTTTGAAAGAGAAATAAGTGGAACTTTCATAGAGTATCTTTGTTTATTCATCGAATAACGTCTATATTTGTGGTACACTAATTTGAAGATGCAATGAATACATTAGAGCGCAAATTGCCGATAGGGATACAGACATTTGAAGATATACGCCAAGGGAATTATCTTTATGTGGACAAAACATCTATTTTATGGCAAATAATAAATACGGGAAAGCCTTATTTCCTTAGTCGTCCCCGTCGTTTTGGCAAAAGTCTGCTTATTTCTACTCTTGAAGCCTATTTTCAGGGTCGTAAAGACCTTTTTGAGGGTTTGGCAATTGAAAAGTTAGAGAAGAAATGGGAGCAATATCCGGTTTTGCATCTTGACTTGAATGCGAAGAAATATGAGACGGCGGCAGATTTGGTTGCCATGCTAAACCAATATTTGGAAAAATGGGAAGCCGTCTATGGCGATGAGAAAAAAGACCGCAGTCCTGAAGAACGTTTTAGCTATGTCATTGAGCAAGCCTGCTTGAAAACAGGAAAAGGAGTTGTGGTATTGGTAGATGAGTATGATAAACCCTTGCTGCAAGCCCTTTTAGACGAGAACCTGCTGGATGAATACCGTCGTATCCTGAAAGCCTTTTACGGTGTACTGAAAAGTTCCGACCGCTATCTTCGGTTCATCTTCCTGACAGGAGTCACAAAATTTGCCCAAGTAAGTGTGTTCAGTGATTTGAATCAGCTGAATGATATAAGTATGAAGATTCCATACGCCAATATCTGCGGTATTACTAAAAAGGAATTAGTATCCACATTTACTCCCGAGTTGGAGCGCTTGGCAGAAGTGCAGGAGATGTCTTTTGACGATACAGTCGATAAAATGACAGCGATGTACGATGGATATCACTTTACATATAGCGAAGATGGATTGTTTAATCCCTTCAGTGTGCTCAATGTTTTTGATGGATTAATGTTTGATAATTACTGGTTCCAGACCGGTACCCCTACCTATCTTGTAGACTTGTTGAAACAAAGTGATTATGACTTACGTTTACTCATAGACGGTTTGGAAGTCGGTAGTTCCGGCTTTGCCGAATATCGGGCCGAAGCAAAGAATCCTCTTCCGATGATTTACCAAAGCGGCTATTTGACGATTAAAAATTTCGATAAATCATTGAACCTATATACATTAGGCTTCCCGAATGACGAGGTGAAATATGGTTTCCTTAAATTCCTGATACCCTATTATACCCCCATCTCTTCTGATGAAACGGACTTTAACGCCGTTAAGTTTGTCCGTGAACTTCAGTCGGGCGACGTTCATTCTTTTATGGAACGTATGAAATCATTCTTTGCCGACATTCCCTACGAATTGAATACAAAGACTGAACGTCATTATCAGGTTATTTTCTATCTTGTCTTTAAGTTGATGGGACAATATGTAGATGCGGAAGTCCGCAGTGCAAAAGGGCGTGCCGATGCCGTGGTGGAAACAAAAGACCGTATTTATGTTTTTGAGTTTAAGCTGGAAGGAACAGTAGACGAAGCTCTGAAACAAATAGATGAAAAAGGATATCTGTTACCTTATCAAACAGACGGGCGTGAGCTGGTTAAAGTCGGTGTCTCCTTTAATGCTGAAGAACGTAATATTGGTGAATACAAAGTAGTATAATTACTTATTGAGTAAAATATAGAATAGAGCCATTCCGGAGCCCGCTTCTTTGGAATGGCTTTTTTGTTCTCTGAATTGAATAAGTTAACGAGAGTTAAAGTCTGATAGACGATTGGACGAGCGAGTATGACAGTCTGTATACCTATCAAACAACTTAAAAGTTTTGATATATGAAAAACAGAACAACCTTTGAGAAATTCCCTCGAACAAATGCAGGGAGAAGTAAGAACTGGAAAACACTGCGGGCTCTTTGTCTGCTATTGTTTTTAAGCGTCTCTTTTACCGCTTATTCTCAAATAACGGTGAATGTAAAAGACATCTCTTTAAGAGCCTCTTTAAAGAAAATCGAGCAAGTAAGTAATTACAAATTCTTCTACAATGAGAATCTTCCTGAATTAAATCAGAAAGTATCGTTGAATGTACAGAATGCAACGATTCAGCAGGTCATGAAGCAACTTCTAGGCAAAATGGAACTCACTTACAAACAGGAGCAAGAAAATATCATCGTTTTGATTCGTAAAGAACAAGAGAAGAAGCGGAATATAAATGTTTCCGGAACGGTAGTAGATGAGAAAGGTGAACCTGTTATCGGTGCGAGTGTTACGGTGGTTGGAACGGCGTTAGGTACTATAACCAATTTGGAAGGGAAGTATTCTCTAACTGATGTTCAGGAAGATTCAAAGGTTGCTATTTCATTTGTTGGCTATGGCGCATTGACATTTTCGGCGAAGGACAAGCAGTTGGCAAGAGTTGTATTAAAAGAAGATTCTGAATTGTTGGATGAGGTGGTTGTAATTGGTTATGGAACGGAAAGGAAATCTGATTTATCAACCGCTGTCAGCCAAGTTAAGTCTAAAGATTTTGAAAGCATATCTTATAGTGATCCCGGACAGGCTATTGCGGGAAGAATGCCAGGAATTTATGTCAAACAAGCAAGTGGAGCACCGGGTGGCAATCCACAGATTTCTATCAGAGGTACTGGAACCATTAGTTCCGGAAGTTCACCTTTGGTTGTTGTAGATGGTTTACCGGTGACGGATGATGTGGGACTGAATTCAATCAATCCTAATGATATAGAGAGCATTAACGTTCTGAAAGATGTAGCTTCTGCAGCAATTTATGGTTCCAGAGCTGCAAATGGTGTAATTCTTATTACTACAAAGAAGGGGAAAGCTGGTAAGGCACAATACACATTTAACACATATTATGGTGTTCAACAAGTTGAGAAAAAATATGATCTTGTAGATGCATATCAGCAGGCCGAATTGATGGCTGAAGCTTTTCAATATAAGAATCAAGAAATTCCCAATTTTATAAAGCCATATTTAGAGCATCAACAGGGATTGGTAAATACCAATTGGCAAGATCATATATTTAGAGATGCACCTACAAATTATTATGAGTTATCGGTTTCAGGCGCAAATGAACAAACCGTTTATTTTGTTTCAGGCAGTTACTACAAACAAAAAGGAATAGTAATCGGTTCTGACTACGAAAGAATTTCGGGCAGAGTAAATTTGACATCAAAACTATCAAACAAATTTGAATTTGGAATTAATTTAAATCCCAATTATTCTATGCAAGATAAGATAACGGAAGGCTGGGAAGAGTCTCCTTTATCAATGGGGATTTACAATTCCTATCCATTCTTCCCGGTATATGAACCCGATGGATCTTATGCAATAAGCAAACAGATCCATGCGGTTCAAAATTATGGAGGTATGGCAGAAGTGGAGAACAATGTTGCAACTGCCAACTTAACGACCAATCAAGTTGAAAACTTTAAGATTCTAGGTGGTGCATACTTGTCTTATACGCCACTTAAAGGTCTTACGTTCAAAACTTATGTTGGAGGATATTTTATATCCAACAGAGCCGAGTATTATAGACCATCTACGATTGGCGCTTATAGGCAAGCCGCTCCGACTGTAGCAAAAGCTGCGTCTTCTACCTATGAAACCTTCAACTGGATGTCTGAAAATACAATAACCTTCAACAAGAGTTGGGGAAAACATGATTTTGAAATACTGGGTGGTATGTCATTCCAAAAAGAAACGACAAATAATAACTCTATTGATGCGGAAAACTTTCCTAATGATGATATCCCCACATTGAATGCGGCTCTTACTATAAACACCGCTTCTGCAACCCGTTATCAATGGGCGTTACTCTCATATTTTGGAAGACTGAAGTATGACTATAAGAAGAAATACTTTTTTACGGCAGCTTTACGTATGGATGGCTCATCGAGATTTGGACGCAATAACAGATTTGGACTATTTCCATCACTTTCTGCCGCATGGAGAATATCAGAAGAGAACTTTTTTCCGAAAAATGATATTATTAGTGAATTAAAACCACGTATAAGTTGGGGTATTTCAGGAAATGATGAGATTGGTAATTACTCCAGTTTGTCTCTGATGAGTAGCGCTAAATATAACTTCAATGGCAATCTGGTAGCCGGAATGAGACCAAACACATCTCCCAATGCCAACTTATCCTGGGAAAAAAATAATACTGTTAATGTCGGACTTGATGTTGGCTTATTTAGGAATGCGCTGAATTTAAACTTTGAATATTATGTATCGAAAACAAGCGATATGCTACTTGAAGTGCCGGTACCTGCATATTCCGGTTATTCTACCTCTTTACAGAATGTAGGTAGTGTTCGGAATAAAGGTTTTGAATTTGCAGCTTCATTCAAGAACCATATCAAAGATTTTAATTATCAGATCTCTGCCAATTTCTCGACCAATAAGAATACAGTATTGTCATTGGGGGCAAATCAAAATGAAATAATTACGGCACGAAATATCACAAAAGTAGGTCATCCCATCGGAGCATTGTATGGTTATCGGATCATCGGTATATTTGAAAACGAAGAGCAACTGAAATCTTTACCTAATTATCGGGACTCACAAAAAGTGGGTGACTATATTTTCAAAAACATTGATGACAGCGATAATACCATAACGGAAAAAGATCGGGAAATCATCGGTAATCCTCACCCCGAATTTACTTATGGTGGAAACATTCAATTGTTTTATAAGAATTTTGATTTAGGTATAACGATACAGGGAGTTTACGGTGTTGATGTTATAAACAGAGACCTTCCTACTACCATTTTAAGTAGTGAAATTTGGTCTGTTATGTCCAAGGAATATTATAACAACAGATGGATAAGTCCTGATAAGCCCGGAAAATACGCAAAAGCCGGGTCAAACTCGAATACTTTAAGCAGAGAGTCTGACTTAATGATGCAAGACGGAAGTTTCTTTAGAATAAGGGATATTTCCTTGGGATATACATTGGATAAGAAGTGGTTAACGCGAACCTTTTTGACTAATGTAAGAGTCTACGTCTCGGTTAAAAACCCGCTTCTTGTTTCCAAATACATGGGGCTGAATCCCGAAAGTGAAGGCTCGTCAAATCCACTTAACGCTGGTGTGACCTTAGGACAATATCCTGCAGAAAAGAATTTTGTCGTAGGTGCTTCCATTAGTTTTTAACAACCTTAAAAATTGCATTATGAAAAAAATATTATTTATTCTCATTAGTGGTATTTTTACTATAACTTCTTGTACGAATATGTTGGATTTATATCCTATTTCCAGTTCGACTAAAGAAAATAGTTATACTAAGCCCGAAGATTTCACACAGCTATTAAATTCGGTTTATGCTTTTCTGCAATCAAACGGCCAATATGGACAAAATTTCCATTTCCTGATGGAAGTTCCTTCTGATAATTCGAAAGAAACGTCTGCCACAGTGCGTGGAGGTGTGTATTATCAATTTGAGATACTTCAGGTAGCAACAGACAATAGCATCATAGAAGCTTCATGGACTGACTGTTATAAAGCAATTCAATCTTGTAATATTTTACTTGAGCGGATAGACAATATAGCTATGGATGAACCCCTAAAAACAATTACTATAGGAGAAACCTACTTTTTAAGAGCACTTAATTATTTTAATCTTGTCAGACTGTTTGGTGATGTTCCGTTGATTCTTACCGAAACTAAAGACCCCGCAGATTTATTAAGTGTCGGTCGTGAAAATAAGTCTAAAGTATATGAACAGGTAATTATCGATTTGAAAGAAGCGATCAAAAGATTGCCTGCTATTCAGGAAGAGAAAGGAAGGGCTACTATAGGGGCGGCATATACGCTTTTGGGAAAAGTATATCTTACATTGAAGCAGTATCAGGAAGCTGTGGAAGCACTGCACAACGTAAAAGGATATGCTTTGGTGAAAAATTATTCACAAATATTCGGTCCGGATAATGAATACAATGAAGAATCCATTTTTGAAGTTAACTTTACCTCAAACTTAGAAAACGAGGGAAGTGCTTTGGCTAATCTGTTTGCACCTACAGGCGAAGGTCCGACATTGGGTATTGTGGGAGCTGTATACAACCAGAATATACCGACACAAGAATTGTACGATTTATATTCTTCAGATGACAAGCGCAAGAATGTAACAATCGGAGTCAGCAACAATAAATTATATGCAAAAAAATATGTAGGTCCTACCGTTAAGGATCAGGATTCTGATATAAATGTAATAGTTTTAAGATATGCGGATGTAGTTCTTATGCTGGCAGAAGCTTTAAATGAAATAGGATATACGGGTGACGATTCAGGTGAGGCCTTTACGCTTCTGAACAGTATACGTTCGCGCGCAGGAGTATCTACTTATGATTCAGACGATTTGCCGGATCAAACAAGTTTCAGAAAAGCCATTGCGGATGAAAGAAGATTGGAACTCGCTTTTGAAAACCATAGGTGGTTCGATTTGATTCGTACAGGTACTGCTGTCGAAACAATGAATAATAGCAGCCAGGAGAGCAGTAAGTTCACGGTGAAAGATTATCAATTAGTATATCCTATACCGCAACGCGAGATTAATGCAAATCCTGTCGTTATTAAACAAAATCCGGAATATTAATATAAAAAATAAAAATAGAGTCATGAAAGATATTTTAAACTTCATCATTATTTTATCGATGTCCTTATTGTTAGCCTCATGTGGAGATGATAAAGACGGGATAAATCAACCAGATCCGATAACAGGGTTGACAACGGAGGTATTTGAAGAAAGTATTTCTTTATCATGGGATGTACCAAACGGGGAAGTAAAGAAGTATGTCATTGTATATAATCCCGGAGACGGACTGATTGATATCGTTGATCCTGCTATAACTAAATATTCAATTGAAAAGTTGAAACCGGGCACGGACTACGAGATTGATTTGTATTGGGTGAATAATGCAAATGTACGTTCTCTTGCAAGTACGGTTAATGTAACGATTCCACAGAAAGAAGGAGTGATAGAACATATTTATGTAGGCGATTTGCTGCTGCCAAATCAAAAGGCAATCGATAATTTACAGTTGAAATACACTTCTGTGACCGGTAAATTACGAATTGGAAATGGGACATCAGGCAGTGATATTACAGATGTATCTATGCTTGCAAACATTACCGAGGTGGGTACAAACCTTGAGGTAGATGGTAATAGTCTTCTGGGAAATCTTGATTTTCTAAAAAATCTAAAGAAGATTGGCGGTAATTTTTGGTTGAGAAATAATCCAATGTTGACTTCAATAACCGGTCTGAAAAATTTAAGTGAAATAAAGACGAATCTTTATATTATGGGAAATCCCAGCCTTACAAACTTGAATGGATTAGAAGGGCTTACGGCAGTGAAACTAATTAATATAGGGATAAGAAGTGGAAACAAATCAGACAAAGGTAATGAAAAATTAACTGACCTTTCCGCATTAAAACCAATATTAACCAGTCTGCCTACAGTAAGTTATCATTGTGAAGGTAATGCCTACAATCCATCAGTAGATGATATCTTAAATGATAGAGGGTCTGATTCTAAATAATTAATAGCTATGAAATATCTGAATATTTTGCTTATAATATTGCCTTTTATATTCTCATGCAGTAGTGATACTCCGGAGAATGATAAGGAAAAAATCCCCCCTATAATAGATACTTCTATTCGTGTCGGAACTTTTAACGTGGATGTAGGGCAAACGGCGACAGCGGAAGAAATAGCATTGAGTCTAAAGTCTTTTTATTTAGATATTCTTTCATTGGAAGAATGTCCCATTTTGATTGATAAGAATTCCGGAGTTGAAGAGTTTTATTCAATAATAGGTAAAGCTTTGGGAATGGAATATTTTTATATCGGTGATATATCCTCCGGAAATCATTGGATTGAATGGGGAAAGGATAAAACTGGAAAATATGCAGGAAAATACAAAGTAATATTGAGTAAAACTCCTATATTGCAGTCAAAAGAATTTGCTTTGGAGGGAAAAGGTTGGACACATTCATCGACTATTCGGATTGAAACCAAGATTAAAAATAAGGAACTAACCTTTTATAGTCTGCATATTCCGGGTAGCGCAGGAGTAGTTGAAGGTTCTGTCATGAAGAATTTAGTAGATGTTGTTTTGATGAAAGATACTAGTAAAAGAATCATAGTCATGGGCGACTTCAATGATTTGCCGGAAACTAATGCCATGCAATACATCTTTAATTCAGGCTTTAAGAGTGTATGGGATGATGTGGAAGATGCTGAACAATATATTGATAAATACAAATATGGGCAGATTGATAATATATTAATCAATAAGAATTCTGGTATGAAAGCGGAAATCGCATATAGCATTTTTAAAAAAGACATTAGTCTTTCAGATCATCCATTTCTATGGAGTAAAATAATTATTGGAGAATAAAGTACAGTAGTAATTTATAAACAGATTGATAGAACGATGGATATAAAGAAAATAGTTAATTTCATATTTTTACTCGTTTTTAGTTGTATAATCAAGGCTCAAATGACAATACCGCCTTTCCCTAAATGGGAGAAAGGATACCTTGATATTCATCACATCAATACCGGGCGGGGGAATTGCGCTTTTCTGATTTTTCCTGACGGAACGACCATGATGATTGATGCCGGTGATTTTGATGGCAAGGAATATGCCGCTAAGTATGCACCGATGCATGCAGCTCCGATATTTCCGGATAGTAGTTATACGCCCGGTTCGTCTATCATTAATTATGTGACAAATCTATTGGGAAAGGATGTAGTGATTGACTATTTTCTTCTGACCCATTTTCATTCCGATCATTATGGTGATGTTCAGAAGGCCACTGGAACTTCCAAAAACGGATATCGTATTACGGGGCTGACGGAAGTCGGAGATGTGATTCCTATCAAAATGTATGTTGATAGGGATTATCCTGACTACCAATTCCCCGTGGATTTACGATCAAAGAATGATGGAGTAGATTTGCCTACTTTCTTGAACCTATTGGAGTTCCTCAACTATCAGGAAAAACACAACGGATTGAAAGTCGAAAAGTTCGACATAGGTTCTGATACGCAATTTGTATTAAAGAAAGAACCGAAATCTTATCCGGGGTTTGAAGTCAGGAATATAAAATCGAATAATCGGTTGTGGACAGGGGAAGGTAAAAAAACGACTATTCTGTTTACCAAGGAAGAATTGATGGCAAAAAATGGCAAGTATAGTGAAAACCAAATGTCGACGGCTATTGTGGTGAAATATGGCGCATTCAAGTATTATGCGGGAGGGGATAATTCTGGTTTGGTAGACCAAGACCATGCGGAATGGTATGATATAGAAACTCCTATGGCACCCATAATAGGAAAGGTGTCGGCAGTGTCGCTCAATCATCATAGCAATCGGGATGCCACTAACCGGAACTTTCTCGAAGTGCTCGATCCTAAAGTAGTAGTGGCTCAATCATGGAGTACCGATCATCCGGGAGCGGAAGTGGGGCAACGGTTGTTATCAAAGAATATCGGAACGCAGCCTAGGGATGTTTTTATGACTTACTATGATGATGAAACGGGGGTAGCTATTGGTCCTTGGTTTGCCCGTAGCTTGAAAGCAAAACAGGGGCACATTGTGATAAGAGTATATCCAGACGGGGAATATGAAGTATATGTGCTGGATGCCCGGAAAACAGACTTGGTTATATCGAACAGGTTTGGTCCTTACTCTAGTGAATAATTCTGTGGTATCTTAAACTTATTAAAAAAAGAAAGTATGAAACGTTTTATTTTGTTGACAATCCTTTGTTGCCTTGTGCTTAGTATAAGTGCACAGATAGCAAGAGATGAAATATTTGAAGACATACATCGCTCGGCAGCCAACCATTATGCCTATCCTGATCCCCATTTCACAATGACTGCCCCACCCAAGGGGTATAAACCGTTCTACCTAAGCCATTATGCTCGTCACGGTTCCCGTTATAGAGTGAATCCTGATGATTATACGAAGCCGTTGGCAATTCTTCGCGAAGCAGAGAAAGACGGAGTACTTACAGATTTAGGCAAGAAGGCCCTCTGGCTTGTAGACAGCCTTGCGCGCGGAGCAGAAAATAGATATGGTGATTTGACTCCATTAGGTGCCCGTCAACACAGGGGAATTGCCCGAAGAATGTACAATAACTTTCCTGAAGTGTTTCAGGGAGCGGCAGAGGTGGATGCACGTTCTACAACCGTTATCCGCTGTATACTCTCTATGACGGCTGAGTGCTTGCAATTGCAATCTCTGAATCCGGAGTTGAGAATCAAGGATGAGGCTACTTCTTATGATATGTATTATATGAATTATGGAAATGAATACTTCAAAAAGAAGCGTCAGGAAGATGAAGTGATTGCTGTAAAGGCAGCTTTTCGGAAAGAGCATCTCCATCCCGAACGTTTGATGAAGTCTCTTTTTAATAACGATAATTATGTAAAGTGGAAAGTGGATGCTGGCAAGTTGATGAGTTATTTGTTTGAACTGGCAGCCATTACGCAAAGTCACGACACGGACCTTGATCTTTATTCTCTTTTTACCAAAGAAGAGTGTTATGATTTATGGCTAATCAGCAATCTGAATTGGTATATTGACTACGGGCCGTCTCCGCTCACTCAAGGTAAGATGCCTTATGTGGAAGCAAACCTGCTTGAGAATATACTGAATACTGCAGATACTTGCGTCGTGAAAAAAGAGAATAGTGCTACCCTGCGCTTCGGGCACGAGACTTGTCTACTTCCTTTGGCTTGTTTATTGGAATTAGGTGATTGTGCATATCAGACTACTGATATAAATAAATTGTCAGATATATGGCGTAACTATCGTATCTTTCCAAAAGCTTGTAATATTCAGTTCGTTTTTTACCGTAAGAAAGGAAATGATAATATCTTGGTGAAAATTTTACTCAATGAACAAGAAATGAAACTTCCGCTTGCAAGTGAGCTAGTACCCTATTATCATTGGGAAGAGGTGGAAAGATATTATAGGAATAAATTGGCTACTTTTGTCCATTGAAAGAAACAGTAATATACAAAAACTGGTCTTAAAAATGTTAGTCACCATTCCGGGAAGTAAGTAATGATTGCTTATCTTTCTGGAATGGCTTTTTTATAATCAATTAAATGAAAAGTTTTATGGAAAATTCATGTAATGATGAATTGTTTTGTTCATTGAAAAATGAACTTCGTGAAGTAACCGCACAAATCAATGTGCATAGTGAAAAATTAATGGAGCTGCTCGACCAAAAAAAAGAATCGTCAGTCAACTGACTCGAGAGGTGTCGCATCTCACGCCTGTCATCATCGAGTATCGGGGAAATCCGAAGCAATATGTCTCTGTTGTGCTCGATGCCATCAATCGGGGTAGGTTGACGTATGACGGAATAGCAAATTGCGAACAGACTTTTCGTGCGTTAGCAAGCGTTGTAGATGTGATAAGCCCTAAGAATGGGAAAACGCTTAGTGTAGAGACGCTGGTGTCTTATGAGAAGAAAAAGCGTGCTGGAGAATTTGAGGAAAAATAATATAAAATAAAAAGAAGATTGTTGTATAGTTGAACAACAATTCGTATATTGACCTCCAAAGAAAGAAATTGAAAAAGCAAAGATATTGAGAAAGGAGTATTATGGAAGCAAAAACAAATGAGGAATTCTTTAACGTCAGCGCATTAATAGATGAGCGTTTTGGTAAGGAAGGAACTGTTACTCGTGCGGAAGCAGAAGAAAAAGCGTATGCTTTCTACACCGGGCAAATTATCGAAGACGCAAGGAAAAAGGCTAAGATCACTCAAGCAGAGTTAGCCCGGCGTATCGGTTCCGACCGTTCTTATATTTCAAGAGTGGAAAGTGGTCAGACAGAACCTAAGGTTTCTACCTTCTATCGCATCATGAATGCGTTAGGTTGTAGGATCGAATTTTCGATGTCTTTATAAGAAGCGATTAAAAAAACATGGTGGGAAATTTGAAAAAGATAACTGTCTTTTTCAAATTTCCCACCGTTTTTTTGAGGAAGGAAGAGGAAGAAAAAGGAAAAAGGTGAGGGTAGGTGAGGGTAAATTTCTAACATTCGTATTTTTTTTTTTTAGAAAATAGAAGAATAGAAATAAGAAATATAAAAATGAAAAGTTGCAAAAGTACCCTCACCAACCCTCACCTTTTTGCGTGCGAAGGAGATGAAATCTTATTCATATAGCCTGTTTGATTTCACCTGTTCCGTATCAATAATGAATACAGTGTATCTTCTCCCGTTTTTTCCCTTATGAAATTCGAAGCCATGTTTGGACATCACTTTTCCTAGTTGGGCTTTGGTTCCGTGAGAATATTGATACCCCGTCCGTTCGCGAATCAATTCCGCAATTTCAGTGACCGTCAGATAATGCACTTTTTCGAAACGTTCCGGTTTGCGGATATGTGTCAGCACCAGTTCTTCTTCCGGTGAGTGGAAAATGAAATCCTCGTTGTTCTCTTCAATCCGTGAGTTTTCCGACTGGGTGAACCAATACTGATACCCCGGCTTGTTGAGTAGATACTTGATTTGTGCATACAATTGCGCGTAGTTTATTTTGATAAACTCCATCGAGTCGACATGAAAGCAGAGAAAACGGCGGTTACCTGTGGTGTCGTGAAGCACTTCCTGGTAATTGCATGTGCCGGCAAAAGAAGCCGTGTGAGGAAAGTTCTGCGAACGCCGCGCGTATGGCAGGCGGATGCTGATTACTTTGCGGGTAACCAAATCCTTGAAGATATTCAGTTCCCGTCCGCTCATCCCTTCAAATTCATCCAGATTGATAAGCATCGCCTGCGCTATTTTAGCCAGATCATCTTTGTTGCTCGGGTTGATAAGACCGGTAGAAAGATAGGCGCGCAATTCGGGCGGCAGCAGGGAAAGGTTCCGGTTGCTCCGTGTCCGTTTTCCTTCTGCGATATTCCATGATATGAAGCACTTCGTTGTAGCGTGTATCGTAATTTTCTTTGATATGTTGCTCAATCTGTAACATTCGCTTCTGCGTACTATTCAGCTTGCGGGTGTCGAATTCCTCGTTGTGTCCGTAAGCACTCCCGATCAGTGCGTCCATTTCATCCGCGGGAAGATCGGTGAACTGGCTCTTGATAAAAGCTGCCGCCTCTTCCTGGGGGACGCCGTAGCGATTGTACATACAAGCCAGGCAATGCAGGTAGCTGGTGCTGTCGTCTTTTTCTTTTTGCCGGATGCCCTTTTCTTCTTTTGAGACTTGAAGAACATCGGTGGCTGTTCCACAGTGAAAGCTGTGGCATCGGGATTGAAATAAATATCCGGATCGTAAGAGAATAGGCAAGTGCGGCTGACATCCTGCCCGGAAGTGTCGACCTCGACTCCGCAGAGTTGGGCATAAAAGGAAGCTATTTTATGATAAGCGGCATGATGGAAATCTTCAATTTCCTGAATCGTTTCGGGCAATGTCCCGTCCGGCCGGCATACACGTACCACGATTTTCAGTCCCATTCCTTTGGGACTAATGTTTGAACGTCCTCCCCGGTAGTTGGCTGAAAAGGTGATTTCCGGTAGTTCTATTTTCTTTTCGTTGGCTGCTTTCTCGCCTTGTTCCGCGAAGATTCGGCGCACGTCCTCCACTGTTTTCCGGTATGTGCCGTTGCTGATGGTCGATACGATTTCTTCTTCTGTCATTTCGGCTATGACGCGGTAAAAGTCTTGAAAGATGGTAAAATGATCCATGTTGGTTTGTTCTTTTTAATTTGCGGTTGCAAAGAAATTTGTTTGTAAAATAATAGAATGGAACTTTTCGTTTTTTTTGATTAAGTTCCTAGGGTTCTCCCAAATAGCGTACGATCGTTGCCACTTGCCGGGGAGAGAGAAGGCGGTTGCGGGCACGATAGCCTTCTTGTTCGAGTTCTTGCAGGAGCGGAAGGTTGTAGACAATCCAACGACGTAGTATTTGTAAGGCTACTTTGAGACATACGTTGGGGTTGTAAAGATGAGCTAGTTCCGACTTTTTATAAGTGCGGATATAAAACGGCTGATCCGGATAATACATGATGAATGATGGTTGATTTATGCTATAAAGTTACTGAAAATTAATGGTTTATTAAAAGAATAACGTCATTATTATTCATAGAATATCAGGAAACTTCGTTGGGGAATCCGGAGGGTGGAAAATGTGTTATCTTTATGTCGTTAACAAATATGGAACGCGTTCGAAATGTGTGAAATCTTAAAATTATTTTATTATGGCAATGACAGTAACTTATTCAGTAGTGCCGCGCAAGAATCCTGCCAAAAAGGATGAGTCGGCAAAGTATTACGCGCAGGCACAGGCTTCGGGGGAGTTGGATTTTGAAGAGTTGTGCGAAGGAATCACCAGTCGGTCTACCTGTACGGAGACAGATGTGCGTGCCGCCATTTCGGGTATTCTTTATGAGGCGAAGCGTGCGTTGAAAGCGGGAAGAATAGTCCGGCTGGGTGATTTGGGCAGTTTGCAGATTGGGTTGAACAGTGAAGGAGCTGTGTCGGTCAAGGAGTTTTCAAGTTCGCTGATTACGGCTGCCCATATTATTTTTCGTCCCGGAAAGACGTTGGCGGACATCACGAAGATTCTTAGCTACCAGCAGGTAACGACGCGTGCGGTGGCTCAAACGGGCGGTAGCGGCAATGAAGGAGAAGACGATGACAAAGGTTCCGGTGGTGGTTCAGACGGTGGTGGAAGCGGAGAAGCTCCGGACCCGGCAGCATGATAACTTTAATATTGGATCAAATGAAAGAAATTGTAACTAAGATTTTGGATGTAATCATGTTCCTTGTGCCTTTCTTCGGAAAAAGAAAGCGGAACAGAATTGTGAGAGAGGTGCGCTTCAATGCTACCCATAAGGAAGTGTGCGATGAGGGATGAAGATACGGTGGGTGCTCATGCACGCGGTTTTAATGCGATTAGTTTAGGGGTGTGCTATGAAGGCGGACTGGATGAGGACGGAAAGGCAGCGGATACGCGTACTTCCCGCCAGAAAGAATCTTTGCATCGCCTGGTGCGCGAACTGTTGCAGCGTTATCCGGATGCAAAAGTGGTCGGTCACCGGGACTTGAGTCCTGATACTAATTATAATGGAATTGTTGACCCTTGGGAGCGGATCAAAGAGTGTCCCTGTTGTATTCCTGCTCCATCGCTTCATACTTATGTACGCCTAATGTATGATAAGGCAGGATTTCCACTCGTTGCACCATCTTATATTTTCCCAGAGCTTCTCCTAAACGGCGGATGTCTTCCTCGAAATCGCTGTATCCGGGCACTAATACATAACGCAGCCAGAAAGGTTTCTCGTTTTCTTCCAGCCATGCTGCCGTGCGGATGGTTTGCTCGTTACTTCTTCCGGTCAGTGCCTGATGGCGTGCCGGATTGAACTCTTTAATATCCAGCAATACAAGATCCGTCAGTTTGAAAAGTTCTTCAACTTCTTCGTTCCAGATACCGCCGTTGCTGTCTATGCATACATGTATTCCCTTTTCTTTCAGTTCACGTACTAGAGGAACCAGCATCCTTGAAGAAAAACGACGAGCCGTAAGCCCGGCCCGTCGAATGTTCCCATACTTTCGTATGAATGTACGTTTATCGTCATATTGAGTAGATCTGATTACATACGTTCGTGGAAGCTACGGCTGATAACTTCCAATTGATGTTCGCGGCTCAACTTCACGAAGTTTACGGCATAACCGGAAACACGGATGGTGAGTTGCGGATATTCTTCCGGATGTTCCATGGCATCGTAAAGCATTTCACGGTTCAGTACGTTCACGTTCAGGTGGTGAGCGCCTTTGGTGAAATAGCCATCCATCATTGTCACCAGATTTTCTACGCGATCCTCTTCAGTAGCTCCCAGTGATTTGGGGACGATGGAGAAAGTGTTGCTGATACCGTCCTGTGAGTCGCGGTAACGTAATTTCGCTACGGAACTCAAAGAGGCGATGGCACCGTTCTTGTCACGTCCGTGCATAGGGTTGGCTCCCGGAGCAAAAGCGACACCTTTGGCGCGTCCGTCGGGAGTAG
>PPYE01275429.1_pt1 | contig 28703 bp, 32 predicted proteins | sample 1559881 | NCBI WGS metagenome assembly PPYE01 (sample SAMN08240022, study PRJNA423297) | Human gut metagenome, whole genome shotgun sequencing project. | reverse complement strand
AGGCAATCGAAAATATGACACGCTCATCATACTTTTTATTGGTTACATTATATAATATTATTTTTAGTTTGTCAATGGGTGTGCAATTCATCCCCCACTTTAGAAGTGGGGGACTTCTTGCTATGTTACAAAAGGTTAAAAGAAAATCCTACAAGACGTTTTCATATGGCTTTTCAAAAAAATAACAAAAAATCAATGCTGCTTTTTCAAATTTAACCGGATAGTTGCAGGAAGTTCCGAAGTGTGTTATACTATAAAAAGCACATGCTGGCAAACTCTATAGCACTCTGGAAAGGTGGTTTTTTGCTTGTACCCATTTCTTGAAAAGGGCGTTCTATTCTGGATGATTCTCATTTCTGTTGCATCCACAATTGACACCATTCACCCACTCCCTGTGATTTCTCTTTTGCTTGCCCTGACGATTTCCGCCCTTGCACAAGCATTCCCGAAAAATTGGCTGTCCAGCGTCTGCCTTGGCGGTTACTTTCTGCTTTGCAGCTGTTATCCGCCGATTCTCTTGACGATGCCGCTGCTCTTATATGATGCAATTCGGGCGAAAAAATGGTATCTTTCTATTTTTGCCGTGGGTGCTCTGCTGCACATTGCTACATTTTCCGTGCTGCAAATCTGTTTATTCTGCGGACTGATTCCGCTTTCGATTCTATTGGGCTGGCGTGCTCAACAATGGGAAACTTGGGTACAGACTGCCCACCAGCAGCATGACCATGCAAGCGAATTGCAGCAAAAATTGACCCAGCGAAACCGCCAGTTGCAAACGGCACAGAATGATGCGGTACTCATGGCAACGCTGCAAGAACGCAACCGCATTGCCAGAGAAATTCATGACAATGTAGGGCATATGCTGACCCGTGCTCTGCTACAAACGGGAGCACTTGCTGTTTGTGTCAAAGAAGAGCCGCTAAAAGCCTCTGTTGCCGCCCTACAGGAAACATTAGACAGTGCCATGACCAGTATCCGCAGCAGCGTGCACAAGCTGCATGATGATGCCATCCCATTGGAAAAGTCTGTACAAGACTGCTTGCAACCTCTGAAAGATACTTACCACATTACATTAACTTATGACATTTCCGAACAGATTCCCAGCATTGTAAAGCTGTGTTTGCTGGGCGTTTTAAAGGAAAGCTTGTCGAATGTTGTCAAGCACTCCAACGGCGATGCCATTCAAATTGTCCTTCGGGAACATCCGGCTTTTTATCAGCTTTCCATTACAGACAACGGAACAGGCTCGTACTTGCAGCAAACCGGAATCGGTCTGGAAACCATGCAAGACCGAGCCGAACAAGTTCACGGGCTGATTCGATTCTTTCCGGAAAAAGATTCGTTTCGGGTGTTTCTCTCTATTCCAAAATCATAAATTGCCCACCTTACTATTATAATGTAAAGAAAGGATTTCTCCCCTATGCGTATTATTCTCATTGATGACGACCAGCTTGTGACGCTCTCGCTGAAAACCATCCTTGAAAGCACCGGCTCTGTACAGGTTCTGGCAACCGGAACATCTGGAGCAGAAGCGATTGCTCTCTATCAGCAGTGGAAACCGGATGTCCTGCTGCTGGACATTCAAATGCCGAACGGAAGCGGACTGGATGCCGGCGAACAGATTCTGCAACAAAATCCAAACGCTCGCATTCTGTTCCTGACCACATTCTCCGATGATGCCTACATTGCAAAGGCGTTGGAACTCGGAGCAAAGGGATACTTGTTAAAACAGGACTTCGCCGGAATCGTTCCAGCTCTCGAAGCAGTCATGCAGGGGCAACACGTATTCGGGGAGCAAGTCGTTTCCTATTTCTCCAAACAATTCAAAAAGAAATCTACATTCGACTATGCCAAATATGACATTACAGAAAAAGAACAGGAAATCATTGCACAGGTTGCAAAGGGATACAGCAACAAGGAAATCGCTGCGGCACTTTGTTTCAGTGAGGGAACGATTCGGAATTATCTCAGCAGCATTTTGGAAAAATTGCAGCTGCGTGACCGCACACAGCTGGCGGTTTACTACTATCATCACCAAATGGACGTGTAAAATTCCGGTATTTGTACAATTTGCATAAAATATAGGTTCAATTTGCATTTTCTTTTTACGTAAAAAAGTCGAAAAACCGCTTGACAATCCTGCGAATTTCTGCTATAATAATAAAGCACTGAGGCGAGATACCAAAACGTAAGATAATGAAAGCGTGATATCGTATCTTGTTAAAATATGCGAGTGTGCTGGAATTGGCAGACAGGCACGTTTGAGGGGCGTGTGTTTCGACGTACGGGTTCAAGTCCCGTCACTCGCACCACATGCACGCAGTGCAGAATACGGATGGAAAGATGGCTGAGCTGGTCTAAGGCGCACGACTGGAACTCGTGTGTACGTTAATAGCGTACCGAGGGTTCGAATCCCTCTCTTTCCGCCAAATATTTTACGAAAAAGCGGTAGATGATTTTACATTTACCGCTTTTTTGTGTATCAAAAACAAGAAACATAAAAAAATAGATTCCCTGACTGGATTCACACACCATCAAGGAATCTATTTTTCATTTATAAATCTGTCCACGTCTGACCTGCTTATGTCATATTGTGTCACATATCAAACGGAAACGGTACATCTTTTAAAATCCGCTTCTGTTGCGGTACGGGTTGCTTTTGAATGAACTTCATCGCTTTTTCTCTGAATCTCGTACTCGTAAATCATCCGGTTGCAACCCCAATTCCTTCACAAAATCATCCAGTTTCATAGACTCTGTATTTTCTTTCTTGCTGTCTGCAATCATTTCCCGATCCCATGCATCCGGCTCTTCCTCCGGAATCACAGGAACAGAAACCAAATCATGAAACATCAGAATAAATCCCCGCAACTGTTCTTCTGTCAGTTGATTAAAAATCTGTACTGCTTGTTCTCTGGTACTCATTCTAAACGCCTCTTATTCATTCTCTTGCGTCTATTCGGTTTCCTCTGCATTCAGCATACCAAATTTTTTCTGCTTTGTCAATATCCTTTTTCAAAAACAGCCACCTCCTACCGTTTCGGTAAGAGATGGCTGTTTTTCGTTTCACCAAAAATCAAATTTACAGTGCCTGCTTCAAAATTGCAACCACATCTTCATGGTTCAATACCTGATAACCGCCAGTCATAATCAGCGTTGCATCTGCAATGCCCTCCAGCATATCTTCTGTCACGCCCAAGTCGGTCAGATTCATTACCAGACCCAATTGCTTCATATAGGCTTCCATGCAAGCAAGCCCTTCTTCTGCAATCTGTTCATCGGTCTTTCCATCTGGGCATACATCCCAAACATTCATCGCATACCGCTTGAACTTCGGCAAGCCAGCCTGCAAAATATACCGATAATACGGCAGCGAAACAGCAGACAACGTCATGCCATGGGTTGCATCGGTATACGCACCGACTGCTTGCCCAATCATATGCACTTCCCAGTCGGTTGTCTTGCCTTTTTCTACCAGCGTATTCAGTGCCCATGTTGCAATCCACATGATATTGCTTCTTGCTTCATAGTCTTTCGGATTCTCTACCGCAATCTTTGCACTGTGAATCAGCGATTTCAGCAGCCCTTCCATCAGATAATCCGAAGTGTTGTCATCTGTTCCGGAGAAGTACTGTTCCAGAATGTGCGACATAATATCAAAGAATCCAGCAATCATCTGATACTTCGGCAGTGTAAACGTAAAGGTCGGATTCAAAATGGAGAACTTCGGCAGAACAGCTTCCCCGAATACATGCCCGATTTTCAGCTTCTGTTCATGGTTGGTGATAACCGAACCTGCGTTCATTTCTGAACCGGTTCCAACCATCGTCAGCACACAGCCCACCGGAATAATTTCGTTTTCCGGCTCTTCTTCCCGAATATAGAACTTTTCCCACGGGTCTTCCGGACAATGCACGGAAACAGAAACGGCTTTTGCATAGTCACAGACAGAACCGCCGCCAACTGCCAGAATAAAATCAACTTTTCCGGCTCTTGCCCGTTCGCAGCCCTCTTTCAGCTTTTCTACAGTCGGGTTCGGCATAACGCCAGCATCTTCTACAATTGTCTTGCCGCATTCCTGCAAGATGGAAACGACTTGGTCATAAATGCCGTTTTTCTGAATCGAACCGCCGCCGTAAACCAGCAGAACATTTTTCCCGTACTTCGGCAGTTCTTTCCGCAAACCATCAAGTGCCTGCTCTCCGAAATACAGCTTGGTCGGATTACAATATTCAAAATTTCCCAGCATGAGAGATTCCTCCTTTTTATTACTGTTTACTTACTTCAAAATGCTGTCTACCCAGCTTTTCAGCCCTGCAACGCTCTGTGTCCCGTTCAGCAGCTTGCCTTCTACAATCGTTGCACCCGGTGCACTGTCTTTCAGATTGGCAACAGTCTTGCCGAATCCACTGCCGCCGGAAGTTGCAAACAGAACAATCTTCTTTCCAGAGAAATCGCCGCTTTCCAAAAACGTATTGATGATGGTCGGTGCAACATACCACCAAATCGGGAAGCCTACAAAAATCGTGTCATAGTCTGCCAGATTGCTGCACGGAGCTGCAATTGCTGGACGAGAGCTTTTATCCTGCATTTCAACCGTGCTGCGGCTCTTCTTGTCCATCCAGTTCAAGTCCGCATTGGTATACGGAACAGCCGGCTGGATTTCAAATAAGTCTGCTCCTGCTGCCTCGGCCAGCAACTTCGCAACATTTGCAGTAACGCCACTTGCGGAAAAATAAGCAACCAATGTTTTCATGAGAAATTCCTCCTATTAATAAAAATCATAATCTTTTTATTTGCCGAAGCTTGTCAAAAATTCAACGGTTTCTGGGTCATAGTGCGAGAAGAACGCACTTTCTGCCTCATCCAATGCCTGAATCTTCTGCATATCATCTTCATTCAAGGTGAAATCGAAGACATTGAAATTTTCCTGCATCCGTTCCTTGTGGGTGGACTTCGGAATCACAACAACACCGCTCTGAATCAAGAACCGCAGAACAGTCTGTGCAACGGTCTTGCCGTATTTTGCACCAACTTCCTGCAAAACCGGATTCTGGAACAAATCTTTTCTGCCCTCTGCAAACGGCCCCCAAGATTCAATCTGCGTGTGATACTTGTCCAGATACTTCCGAGCCTGCTTCTGCTGCTGGAACGGATGGGTTTCAATCTGGTTCACTGCCGGCTGTACCTTGACAAAATTGCTGATGTCTACGAATCGGTCTGGATAGAAGTTAGAAACCCCAATTGCTTTTAAAATGCCCTCTTCATATGCTTCTTCCATTGCCCGATACGTGCCGTAATAATCCCCGATTGGCTGATGAATCAACAGCAGGTCAATATAATCCGTCTTTAACTTTTTCAGGGATTCTTCAATGGATGCCTTTGCCTTTTCATAGCCAGCATTTGTAATCCATACCTTTGTAGTCAGGAACAGTTCTTCCCGTGGAATGCCACTATTTGAAATTGCTGCACCAACGCCTTCTTCGTTATAATAAGCCTGTGCGGTGTCAATCAGCCGATAGCCTACTTCCAAGGCATCGGATACGCAGCGTTCGCATTCCTTCGGGTCAACCTGATACACACCATAACCCAAAATCGGCATCTTCACACCATTGTTCAATGTTACAGATTTCATTTTGTTTCGTCCTTCTTCAAAGCAGCATACTGTTCATCGGTTACAGCTTCTAACCATTCATTGCTGGTTTCTTCGCCCGGGCATTCAATTGCAAGGTGGCTGAACCAACTGTTTGCCTTTGCACCATGCCAATGCTTAACTTTCGGCGGAATCACAACAACATCTCCCGGGTGCAGGCTTTGTGCTGGCTTTTCCTCTTCCTGATACCAGCCTTCCCCATCGACACAAAGCAAAATCTGCCCGCCACCGCTCTTTGCGTGGTGAATGTGCCAGTTGTTCCGGCAGCCCGGCTCAAAGGTTACATTTGCAATGAAAACGGTTTCCTTTGGATTGGTCAGCGGTTTCAGATAGGATTGTCCGATGAAATACTTTGCAAATGCGGTATTTGGTTCACCCTGTCCGAAAAATCCGCCGTGTTCTTCGGTCGCATCGTCTGCATAAACTTCCTTTGCCATCCGGAACGCAGCCCATGCATTCGGCCAGCCTGCATAAAATGCAACCTGTGTCAGAATTTCCACCATTTCAGACTTGCTGACACCGTTTTTCTTTGCGGTTGCCAGATGATATTGCAGCGAACTGTCTACAATGCCCTTGCTAATCAAGGAAGTAATTGTTACGATAGAACGCAACTTCAACGGAAGCTGTGCCTCTCTCGACCAAACTTCTCCAAACAATACATCATCGTTCAATGCTGCAAACTGCGGTGCAAATGTTCCAAGGGCATCTCTGCCGGCGGTCTGTTTTACCACGAAAAAAACCTCCTTTTCCATTTTCTTTTATCGAATAAAATTCGTTCCTTGCCGTGGTTCTTGTTCCGGCAAGCCATAGGCTTCCTTACCCAGTGCAATGCTTTTCATCAGGAACGTCATATTTCTTGCAAGGGTTCGCATCGTTTGCAATCCCTCTGCATCCTGTTTGGCTTCGCCCGGCTCTCTGCCGTGAATGCTGTTCCAATACTGACTAGAGGCAACCGGCATACCGGAAATCGTGAAGAACTTGTTCAGTTCGTCAAATGTTGCAGACAAACCGCCTCTTCTGGCTGCAACTACACTTGCACCCACTTTCATCCGTTTATCAAACGGGGTGCTATAAAACAGCCGATGCAAAAACGCAACCAAGGTTGCATTTGCAGAGGCATAATAAACCGGACTGCCAATGACCATTCCATCACAGGCTTCAAACTTCGGGGCAGTTTCGTTGACCAAATCATCGAACACACACGCTCCCTTTTTCGTACATCCATAGCAGGCAACACAGCCCCGAATGTCCTTGTTTCCAACCTGAATCCACTCTGTTTCCACTTGATTTTCCTGAAAAATCCGTTCCATTTCCCGCAGGGCAACGGCAGTATTGCCGTTTGCATGCGGACTTCCGTTAATCAATAATACGTTCATGGTTTTGATTCCTCTTTCCATGTGGAATTGATTCCTGATTGCTGTGGCAAGTGGCGGCTGTCGCTCCGCCATCTGCCAAGGGGCATCAATCCCACTTTAATTCGCCCGTTTTCACGGCGATTTCGTAGCGTTCAATCTTGTATTTCAACCGTTTCAATGTGGTATCAATTTTTTCTTTCTGCTCCAACAGCAATTCTCGCTGTTCTGTCAAAAGCTGCAATCTTGCCGGAATGGTATGTTCGCCTTCCTGTGTTAGCTTTACATATTCAATAATCGCTTCTACTGGAAGTCCTGCTCCTCGCATACACTTTGCCAGCTCAATCCAACCCAAATCATCCGGCTGATAATCTCGAATACCGCTTGCAGTGCGATGAACCGGCGGAATCATTCCCACACGCTCATAATACCGCAAAGTATCCTGTGATAAGTCATAGCGTTCACTCACTTCTTTGATGGTTATGACAAACACCTCCGTTTTTCGTTTTTTTCATTATAGCCCCTGGAGTTCACTCCAAGTCAAGCGTTTTTGAAATTTTCTGCGAAATTCACAAAAAATGAGAATGCTTTTCATATAATACCACGGATTTTGTGAAAATTATCCACAAAAAAGCAGCCGTGAACGCATTTGTCCACAGCTGCCATTGAATCATATTCTATTTTTGCAATGGGATTTTTATCCCTGCATGCCACGCAGAATCCAGTCATACATACCCTGATACTGCAATGCAGAGCTGCCCCAAGAGAAATCTTTTTCCATGCCACGCTGAATGATGTCGTTCCAATCTTCCCGATGGTTGAAATAGATGTTCTTTGCATAGTTGATGGTATACAGCAAATCATCTGCATTGTAATTGTGGAACGTGAAGCCGGTTCCGGACTTTTCAAATTCGTTGTATGGCTCGACCGTATCTTTCAGACCGCCCGTTTCCCGTACAATCGGAACAGTGCCGTAGCGGAGCGAAATCAGCTGCGTCAGACCGCATGGTTCAAACCGAGATGGTACTAACATGGCATCTGCTGCCGCATAGAGCTTGTGAGCCAGTGCATCCGAATAGAAAATATTTGCAGAAACACGGTCTGGGAAACGTCCCTGATAATACCGGAACATATCTTCATACCGAGATTCTCCCGTTCCAATGATGACAAACTGCGTAAATTCATCCACAATGCGTTCGGTAATCCAGTCCACCAAATCCAGACCCTTCTGGTCGGTCAGACGAGAAATGATTGCAATCATGAATTTGTTGTCATCCACCGGCAGACCCAGTTCTTTTTGCAATGCCCGCTTTGCTTCTTTTTTCTTTTCAACGGCATTCTTTTCGTTGTAATGCACTGCAATCTTCGGGTCAGTTTCCGGATTATAAACAGAATAGTCAATGCCGTTCAAAATACCACGCAGCGACCGGGAACGAGCACACAGCAGACCATCCAGCTGTTCGCCGTAATACGGAGTCTTGATTTCTTCTGCATAGGTTTCACTAACGGTTGTAATGTAATCTGCATAAACCAAGCCGCCCTTGAGCATATTTGCATCCTTTTTAAATTCCAGCTTGTCCGGCGTGAACATATAGCCCGGCAGGTTGGTGTTATAAATAAAGTGGTCGATGTCCCAAACACCCTGGAATTTCAGGTTGTGAATGGTCATAATCGACTTTGTGCCCCAATAAAAGCTATGGGTTGCAAAAGTGCTCTTGAGGAATACCGGAATCATACCCGTCTGCCAGTCGTGGCAGTGAATAATGTCCGGATGGAATCCGATAACGGGCATGGCTGCCAGAACTGCCTTACAGAAGAAAATATAGCGTTCAATATCCCAACGAACAGAATCGGTATAAGGCTTGTCGCACTTAAAGTAATATTCGTTATCAATAAAGTAGAAGGTAATGCCTTCATATTCATATTCCATGATGCCGACAAACATCGGTTCACTTCTCTGACCATAGTCCATGTAGAAGCTGGAAACAAACTTGAATTTTCCACGGTATTCCCACGGAATACAAGTATAGTTCGGCAGAACAACCCGCACGTCATAATCCCCTTTATACAGGGCTTTCGGCAGTGCACCAACGACATCTGCCAGACCGCCGGTTTTGACGAATGGAACACATTCAGAAGCTGCAAATAAAATATTTTTCATCTTGCTTTTACCAACCGTGCTGCAAAAGACACGGTTTCTCCTTCCGTATCAAAATGCTGCAACCCGAACGATTGCAGGGAGTGCAGTGCATCCAGAACGACTGGTTTGCAGCTGCTAAAAACATTATACAATATTTTTTCAAAATCGTCAAGTGGAATTTTCTTAAAAACTATAAAAATCGCACAAAATAAAAGAAAATTTCCGGTAAAATGTTGTGGAAAGCGTTTGTGCCGTTTGGCTCATTGCTGCAATTCCTGCACAAATCGTGGACTTTCGGTGATGTCCGCTCATAATCTTCTCATTTTTCATACAGGAAAATTTTTTGTGAAATACAGAAAAAATAGTTTCCAATGCGGAAAAAATATGGTATAATAAAGAAAGCTGAATCGAAAGGAGACTGCTTGGATTTTATGGCAGAACAGATACTTCACATGCAAGACCCTGCACAATGGCAGGCACTTTGCGGAAATTTTGACGAAAATATCCGCACGCTGGAACAGCTCTATGAAGTGACCATTGTTTGTCGGGATACAGAAATCAAAGTCAATGGAGCAGAAGCCAAAGCAGCACAGGCAGCAGCGGTATTGCAATCCCTGCTGCAAATGCTGGAAACTGGTCAGCCCATCTCCCTGCAAACCGTCCGCTATGCGGCAATGATGGTCAGTGAGGGCGAAGGACAGGAATTGCAGGCACTTGCAGACGGCGGCATTTGCCTCACCGCAACCGGAAAAGTAGTACGTGCCCGAACCGTTGGACAAAAACGCTACGTCACTGCCATTCAGAAAAATACCATTGTCTTTGGCATCGGCCCTGCCGGAACCGGAAAAACCTATCTTGCCGTTGCCATGGCAGTCAAAGCGTTCAAGCAGCATACCGTCAGCCGGATTATTTTGACCCGTCCGGCGGTGGAAGCCGGAGAAAAACTCGGGTTCTTGCCGGGGGACCTCCAGAACAAGGTAGACCCTTATTTAAGACCGCTGTATGATGCCCTCTTTGAAATGATGGGAGCAGAAGCGTTCCAGCGAAATCTGGAACGGGGCGTGATTGAAGTTGCACCGCTCGCCTATATGCGTGGCAGAACACTCGACCATGCTTTCATCATTTTGGACGAAGCACAAAATACAACATCCGAACAGCTGAAAATGTTCCTGACCCGTCTGGGTGAGGACAGCCGTATGGTCATCACCGGGGATATTACTCAGATTGACCTGCCGGATAAACGGAAATGCGGATTGCTGGAGGCAATGCAGGTGTTAAAACACGTCAACGACATCGCCATTCAGGAATTTACAAATAAAGATGTGGTACGTCATCGCTTGGTACAGGATATTATCCGTGCTTATGAAACGTATCATCATCGAGAAAGAAAGGTTGAGAAATGATGCGTGTAAAGGTTATGGTGAAAAACAATCAGAAGGCAATCAAAGTGCCAGTGGGGATTCGGATGCTGATTCGCCGCTGCTGTCAGGCAGTTCTGGTGATGGAACAGTTTCCACATGATGCGGAAGTAAGCGTTTCGTTTGTCAGCAATGCCGAAATTCGGAATTTGAACAGAATTTACCGGAAAAAAGACAGTGTGACGGACGTGCTCTCGTTCCCGCTCGGCGTAGACGGAAAGTATGACATCAGCAAGGAAACCGGCTGTGCCCTGCTCGGCGATGTGGTCATCTCTCTGGAAACCGCTATGCGGCAGGCAGATTTGTACGGACACTCCCTCGAACGGGAAATCGGTTTCCTGACCGTACATTCCATGCTGCACCTGCTGGGCTATGACCACGAAACTTCTCCGCTCGAAGCTCGGAAGATGCGGGAAAAAGAAGAACAGGTGCTCGGCGAACTGGGCATCTCCAGAGAAGAAACCTTTGTTTCAGAGGAGTAACACATGACAAAAACGGTATTTGTAACCATCTCCGGCAGAACGAATGTCGGAAAATCCTCCCTGCTGAATGCCATCGTCGGCGAACGGATTGCCTCGGTCAGCAACAAGCCGCAGACAACCCGTACCCGTATCACGGGCATTAAAACCGTTGGAGAAATCCAAATGGTGTTCATGGACACGCCGGGACTGCATAAGCCGAAAAACAAGTTGAGCACCTATATGCTACAAGCAGCAAAAGAGGCAGTCAATGACATGGATGTTGTCTTGTTTGTAGCAGACTGCACCCGACAGCCCACCGAACAGGAACTGGAATTTTTACAGCCACTGAAAGCCTCTAAAACCAAAGTAATGCTGGTGCTGAATAAAATTGACCTGCTCGAAGAAAAAAATGTTCTGATGCAGCGAATTGCAGAATGGAACGCAGCGTTTCCGTTTGCAGAAAGTTTCCCCATCAGCGTTTCTGAAAATGACGGCGTGGATTTGGTGGAAGAAGCCGTCTGTCACTGTGCGATTCCTGCTCCGCACTACTTCCCGGATGACAAAATCACCGACCAGCCGGAACAAGTGCTGATTGCCGAAATGATTCGGGAACAGGTGTTGCGGCTGCTGCGGGATGAAGTGCCGCACGGCGTTGCAGTTGCAGTGGAACGACTCTCCGAACGAGACGACAAGGACTTACTGGACATTGATGCAACCATTTACTGTGAACGGGAATCCCACAAGGGCATTCTCATCGGCAAAAAGGGAGCAATGCTGAAACGGATTGCCAGCCAGGCAAGAGCCCAGCTCGAACAGTTCTTTCAAATTCAAGTCAACCTGCAATGCTGGGTCAAAGTCAAAGAGGACTGGAGAAATCGGGATGGACTCATCCGGAACTTTGGCTTGAACAACCTCGACAAGTAATCCCCTGCACAGAAATTTCCATGGATAACCGGCATTTGTTTTTGCAATCCTATTGGCAGAGGTGAAAACAGATGCAAACAAATCTTTGGACACGATTTTGCCAGACCGGAAAAATCTCGGACTATCTGGCTTGGAAACAAACGGCACAGGCTGCCGAACAACCCAAAAAGGATACCATCGAACCATGCTCACAAAACGATGCTTGATTCTACAGGAACGGCAGGCAGGTGATGCCGGCAGATTTCTGGATATTTTAACAAAAACAGAAGGCGTTCTGGAAGTGTTCGTGCGAGGCTCGAAAAAAGCCAACAGCAAACATCTTGCTGCAACACAGCCATTCGCCTATTCCAAACTCTGTTTGGCAGAGAAAAACGGCAGGTACTATGTGGAAAGTGCCGAGCCAATTCATTTATTTTACGGGCTGCGGGAACATTTGACGCAGCTCGCTTTGGCAGCTTACTTTTTTGACCTCATCCGGTATGCCGTCCCTACCGGACAGCAGCAGAATTTTATTTTACGGCTGACCCTCAATACGTTATATTATCTCACCACGGGAAACCGCAGCGAAGCATTCCTGAAAAGCGTCTTTGAACTGCGGTTTCTATCCGAACTGGGAATGATGCCGGATGTATTGGTCTGTCCGGTCTGTATGGAGTACTTACCGCAATCCCTGTTCTATTCCGCCAGAACAGGGCATTTTTATTGTCAGAAGTGTTATACGCCCAAAGAGGAAGATTATGCTGTCCCGATGTCGCTGGGCGGCTTACAGGCGATTCGGCATATTGTCCTGACCGAACCGGAACGCCTCTTTCAATTCCGGCTGGGTGCGGAAACACAACAGGCAGTCAATCAGTTCTCGGAAACCTTTGTTCGCTACCAACTGGACTACCAACCACAGACCCTGCAATTCTACAAACGGCTGCTATCCACACAACCACCCCTTCCCCGTCCGTCCTCAACAACGGACAGATGACAAATTGTTTTCTAAAAACAAGGAGGCATTATGAATCCAAACGAACGTACATTAGAATTAGATAAAATCTTAGAGCTGCTTGCCAACGAAGCCGCCAACGACCTCACCAGAGAACAGGCTCGCCACTTACAGCCCCAGACGGATTTAGCTGTAGTACAAGCAGAACTGGAAAAAACAGACTCTGCCCTTGCCTTGGCGGTGCAGTTCGGCACACCGCCCTTTTATGCCTTTCAGGATATGTGCACGTCCCTACAGCGTGCCAAATCCGGGGCAAAGCTCTCCCTCAAAGACCTGCTGGAAATCGCACGCATTCTGCGACAGGTACAGGCATTGAGTGACTGGTACGACCACTGTTCCGGTGTCGAAACCCCGCTTGACGATTTGTTCAGCCGACTTGCTCCTGTTCCGTTCCTGCTGGAAAAGCTTGACCGCTGCATTCTTTCCGAAGAGGAATTAGCAGACGCTGCCAGCCCAGCCCTTGCCGACATTCGCCGGAAGATTCTCCGCTCCGGACAGCGACTTCGGGAAACCCTGGATAAAATGGTACGCAATCAGGACGTGCAGAAATGCTTGCAGGATGCACGGGTGACAATGCGAGATGGTCGGTTTGTTCTGCCCGTCAAGGCGGAACATCGGGGACAGGTGCAAGGCTTGATTCACGACACTTCTGCCTCTGGTCAGACGTTATTCATCGAACCGCTGGCAGTCGTAGAAGCCAACAACGATATGCGGTTGCTGGAAAGCTTAGAGCAAGAAGAAATCGAACGGATTATCACCGAACTCTGTGCCGACTGCGGAACATGGGCGGATGCCATCATTGCAGACCATGCCGTCTGTGCAGAACTGAACCTTTATTTTGCAAAGGCAAATTTAGCAGCAAAAATGCATGCCTTCCGTCCGATTGTCACTGATGATGGCGTGCTAGATTTGAAGAACGCTCGCCACCCTCTGATTCCGGCAGAAAAAGTTGTTCCCATCTCTTTTTCGCTTGGACGAGAACAGAAAACCTTGATTATTACAGGCCCAAATACGGGCGGTAAAACAGTCGCCTTAAAAACTGCTGGTTTGCTGACTTTAATGGCAATGTGCGGCTTGCTGATTCCAGCAGCGGAAGGCAGTCAGATTTCTGTCTTTGAAACCGTCTTTGCCAACATCGGCGACACCCAGAGCATTGAACAGAACCTCTCGACCTTCTCCGCCCACATGAAGCAAGTCATTGAAATCCTGCATCAGGCAGATGACCGCTCATTGGTATTGCTGGATGAACTTGGCTCTGGAACAGACCCGGTAGAAGGTGCAGCTTTAGCCGTTGCCATCATTGAACGCCTGCACAACAATGGGGCAAAGATGATGATTACCACCCACTATCAGGAATTGAAACTCTATGCAACCGAACACCCAGAAGTGGAAAATGCATCGTGTGAATTTGACCTAGTACATCTCAAGCCAACCTATCGCTTGATTTTAGGTTCTCCTGGAAAATCCAATGCATTCGCCATCACAGAGGGCTTAGGTATGGATCCGTCCATCATTCAGCAGGCTCAAACACTTGTCAGCGAAGAAAATTTGCGGTTTGAACGGGCAGTGGAAAAGCTGGAACAGACTCGCCAGACACTCGAAGACCAGTTGCAGGCAATTCAGGTGGAAAAGCAACAGGCAGATGAAGCGGCTGCAAAAGCAAAACAGGAACTGGAAGAGATTCGGGCAGAGCGTGCCGAAAAAATCGAACAGGCTCGCTTGCAAGCCATGCAGATTGTCGAGCAGACCCGTGCAGAATCCAATGCCTTGTTGGAAGAACTGGACAAGCTGCGAAAAGAAAAAGAACGGGCGACATTCTCAGAAGATGTTATCTCTGCAAAATCCAGCAGCAAACGGCGATTCCGCCATATGTATGAAACGGCAAACCCACTCGAAGAAGCCGCTGCAACAGATGCTTCTTACCAGCTGCCGAGAGCGTTGAAAGTCGGGGATACCGTCATGGTTGCCGACACCAAACAAAAGGGAAAGGTCGTCAGCCTGCCGGACAGCAGCAATCGCCTGTTGGTACAGTTCGGAGCAATGAAAACCAAAATGCAGCTGGAACGGCTGCGGCTTGTCAACAGTCAGCCCGAAAAACAGCCACAGAAAAAGAATGCCCCCCGTACCGGAAAGGTTTCTGCAAAAACCGAACGCAGCGGTTCGATGGAACTGGACATTCGTGGCTGCACCTGCGATGATGGCGTTTACCAGATGGATGCGTTCTTAGACCGTGCCGTCTTATCTCACGTTTCCACCGTCACCATCATTCACGGAAAAGGAACAGGGCTGCTGCGGAAAGCCGTTCATCAGCGGCTGAAACAATTGAAATATGTCAAAAGTTTTCGGCTGGGTGTCTTTGGCGAGGGCGAAGACGGCGTTACCATCGTAACACTGGCATAATATAACGCTCGTATCCATTCACCCACGGCATCAAAAAGGAGGAATTTTCATGACAGAAACAGAAAAAATGTTGGCAGGGAAAATTTATGATGCTTCTGATTCCCATCTGGCAGACCGCCGAATCGTAGCACATCGGCTCTCCAAACAATACAATGACACCTTTGAGGATGAAGCAGAAAAGCGAACTGCCATTTTAAAAGAACTGATTCCCAATCTGGGCGAAGATACCTACTTACAAGGGCCGATTCAATTTGACTACGGTCTTTATACCACATTCGGTACACGCTGCTATGCCAATTTCAACTTTGTTGTGCTGGATATCTGCCCGATTACGATTGGAAACAATGTCTTTTTTGGACCCAACTGCACCTTGGCAACCCCGTTACACCCATACTTGCCGGAAGAACGCAACCTTCGGGAAAAAGAGGACGGCACGCTTTACACCTTGGAATATGGTGCACCGATTCACATCGGGGATGACTGCTGGCTTGCCGCAAATGTCACGGTCTGCGGTGGTGTTACCATCGGAGCAGGCTGCATCATTGGTGCAGGCAGCGTGGTAACTCGTGACATTCCGGCTGGCTCTCTGGCTGCCGGCAACCCGTGCCGAGTGATTCGCCCCATTACTGAACAGGACTCGATTTATTTGAAGAAACAACTCTTCTAAACCAGAAAGGATTTTTTATGGAAGCAAACCAGACCCAAACTGCTGCTTTTGCAGACTTGTCGCTGTCGGCAGAAACCATTGCCGAACTGCAAACGTATCTGCTGGCAGTCGCAAATTATTATCACATTCTCCCGATTGAAAAGCTCTATTCGATTTTGTGCGAACAGAATCCGGAGTTTCTCTCGAAAGAAGATTTTCTCTCTTTCTTACAGGCTCAGAAAACACAGCCCACCTGCTACCAGATTTTAAAGCCGGGCGAACTGTTTGAAGGCGTTCCAGCAAATTTGAATCTGCTCTGGAATGGCATGCTCGTACATGAATGCCTGCTGGTTGACCAAGATGAATGCTATGCCTTTCTGGAATTCTCAGAGGGAAAGCCGTATCATGTCCCGGAAAAAGAATTGCTGCTGCAATATGCAACCGAAGAATTCTATGAAGAAACGCCGGAAGTCACGGCAATGCGTGCCGTCTTTGCAGATATGGGTATGTCCCCAGCCAGACAGGAATCGGAACTAAAAAATTATATCTTGTTTGCACAGGAAAATGCAGAACTGCCGGAGGTTTTCGATGACATCCAACGCCGGAAACTGACATTCAATGACCGGACACTGCGAAAATTCGTTCGGGCTTACCGGAACTTGCACAATCATTTGCCGCTGCCGTTGATTCACGGCTGCACGCCAGTGGAACTGCTGGAAGTCTTTCCGGAAATGCCGGGAGAGATTTTGTATTGGACAGAAGATGTCTACAAGACACCAGAGGTACAAAAGCGAATGGAACAGCTGGTTTCTGCTGCTGCAACGCAGCCGAAGCAGAGCTTGGCAGACTTCATGCAAAGTCAGATTGCCTTGAAAAAGATGCTGGAAGATGTGCCGGGACAGCTGCCGTCTTAAATTTATAAGATACTAGGTGTTATAGAATGATTGCAATCAAAAATAAATTATTAAAAGGATATACTTTTTGGCCTCTCTCTGCAAACCGCAAAATCTTCATCTTAATGCATCTTCAAATTCCTTATCTTGATATTTTTCTTTGAGATACTCATAGCAATCCTTTTCAAATTCTTCTCCACGTATCATTTTTTACTCCTTTTTTATAAAATAAAGAGCTACTGCACAAACCACAATGCAGTAGCTCTCTTTATCTTAAAAATTCTTATCAATCAAGACGCATTAGTCTTTCTTTGCAAAATCTTCTTTCCGAATCTGTGCCCGCTTAATCTTACCGCCCAGTGTCTTTGGCAGTTCTTCCACGTATTCAATGATTCTCGGGTACTTGTACGGTGCAGTGGTATGCTTTACATGGTTTTGCAGTTCCTTGGTCAGGGCTTCGCTTGGCTCGTAACCCTTTGCCAGAACAACGGTTGCCTTTACGACATTACCACGAATCGGGTCTGGTGCAGCAGTTACAGCACACTCTACAACTGCCGGATGTGCAACCAATGCACTTTCAACTTCAAATGGTCCAATTCGATAACCAGAGCATTTGATGACATCGTCATTTCTGCCGACAAACCAGAAGTATCCATCTTCATCCGGCTCAAACACATCGTGCGAACAATATGTTCCATCGCCCAGAATCTCGTTGGTCATCTCCGGATTGTGATAATAACCGGTAAACAGTCCGATTGGATAGGATTCTTTCAGGTGCAACATCGTCAATGCACCGTGTTCGCCTGCCTTTGCGTCAACACCTTCATCCGTAATCAAATGAATATCATACAACGGGGACGGTTTCCCAGTCGAACCCGGCTTTGGTGTCAGCCACGGGAAGTTTGCAATCAGAACAGAACCTTCTGTCTGTCCGAAGCCCTCCCGAATTTCCTTACCCGTCAGTTCCTTCCACTTGTTGAATACTTCCGGATTCAGCGGTTCGCCTGCGGTCGCAAAGGTTTCAATGCTGGAAAGGTCATATGCCTTGACATCTTCCTGCAACATGAACCGATACATGGTCGGCGGTGCACAGAACGTGGTCAGCTTGTAATCCTGCATCTTTTGCAGCAGATGGGTCGGGATAAACTTCTTCATATCATAGGCAAAAATCACTGCCCCGCAAATCCACTGCCCGTAAATCTTACCCCAGCCAAACTTTGCCCAGCCAGAGTCAGAAACGCTCATATGCAGCTTGTTTTCCTGTACCTGCTGCCAATACTTCGCCGTTACAATGTGTCCCAGCGGATGAGCATGGTTGTGCTGTACCATCTTCGGGTCGCCGGTTGTACCGGAAGTAAAGTAAACAATGGCAGTTTCATTTGCCTTCGTTGCAGCTGCTCCGGTCGGTCTTGGGAATACGTCAGAATACTTGGCAATCTCTTCTTCAAAATCCTGCCAGCCGTCCCGCTTTCCGGCAACCAGAACCCGATGCTGAATGCTCGGAACTTCGCTTTGTGCAGCTTCTACCTGCTCGATAACATAGGCATCATCGACACAAATCATGGTATGAATGCCGGCACTGTTGCCACGGTAAACCAAATCCTTCTTGGAAAGCTGCAAAGAACCAGGAATCAGAATTGCTCCGATTTTATGCAGGGCAACTGCACAAACCCAGTATTCCCAGCGGCGGCGGAGAATCAGCATGACAACCGTTCCCTTGCGAATGCCCAGATGCTGAAAATAGTTTGCGGTCCGGTTCGACAAACGGGAGATTTCTGTGAAAGTAAAGGTTCGTTCGTTTCCATCATCATCGCACCAAACGAGTGCTTTCTTTTCCGGTTCTTGCTTTGCCCATTCATCTACGATGTCAAACCCAAAGTTAAAGGTTTCCGGTACGTTGACACGATAATTCTGCTTGAAGTCCTCGTAACTGTCAAATTCAATTCGAGGGAGATATTTGTCCAATAACATAGTGAAAACATCCTTTATCTGAATTGTAGTCTGGAATTTCGCTCCAAATATACACTTTCTATTATAAGCAAAATTTTTTTCTCTGTCAAGCACTCTTTGTGTTTTTTTATCATTCAAAAAAAAGAATAAATCAAAAAGCAAACGGGTACAGTTCGGCTTAACAATGCAAAAGTTTGTGGCATTTCCCAGCAGGAAAGAAACTGCATACAGGAAAACAGTACCTGCTCCGGAAAGTTTCTCCCGAAACAGGTACGATTTGAAATGCTAAAATCTTAACTGATGTCTGCCAGTTCTAAGTAAGCGTGTCCATATTCTGCAATAAACTGCTTTCTGCCCTGCAAATCGTCCCCCAGCAGCAAATCGAACATGGCTGCGGTTTCTTCCACGCCAGCAGGCGTTACCCGAATCAAACGGCGGGTTTCCGGATTCATGGTTGTCAGAGCCATCATATCCGCTTCGTTCTCGCCCAGCCCTTTTGAACGCTGGAGGGTTGCCGGTTCTTTGCCGATTTTTTGCAGAATTTCGACCTTCTCCTTTTCCGTATAGGCGAAATACGTCCGCTTCTTCGTGGTGATTTCAAACAGCGGCGATTCTGCGATATAGACATAGCCGTTTTCAATCAGCGTTGGAGTCAGCCGATAGAGCATGGTTAAAATCAGCGTCCGAATCTGGAAGCCGTCTACATCGGCATCGGTACAAATGACAATCTTATTCCAACGCAGCCCATCCAAATGAAACATAGAGAGTTCCTTGTTGGCTTTTGTCTTGACTTCTACCCCACAGCCCAGCAGCTTGATGATGTCCGTGATAATCTCATTCTTGAAAATGCGGTTGTAGTCGGCTTTCAGGCAGTTCAGAATCTTTCCCCGAACCGGAATGACTGCTTGAAACTCTGCATCTCGTGCCATCTTGACAGAACCCAACGCAGAATCACCCTCTACAATATAGAGTTCCCGTCTGGAAATGTCCTTGCTCCGGCAGTCTACAAACTTCTCTACCCGATTCACCAGGTCGATGTTGCCGGCTAAGTTCTTCTTGATATTCAGACGGGTTTTCTCTGCATTTTCCCGGCTGCGTTTGTTGATGAGCACCTGCTCGGCAATCTTGATGGCTTCATCTGGATTCTCAATGAAATAAATCTCCAGCTGATGCTTGAGAAATTCTGTCATTGCCTCATAGATAAACTTATTGGTGATTGCCTTTTTGGTCTGATTTTCATAGGAAGTCTGGGTGGAAAAGCTGGAGGAAACCAAAATCAAACAGTCTTCTACGTCTGAGAAGGTCAGCTTGCTTTCGTTTTTCAGATACTTTCCGTTCTGTTTCAAGTAGCTGTCAATCTGGGACACAAACGCCTGCTTCACTGCCCGTTCCGGAGAACCGCCGTGTTCCAGGAAGCTGGAGTTGTGATAGTATTCAATCCGCTGCACCCGATTGGAGAACGTAAAGGACACGGACAGCTTGACTTTATAATCCGGCTTATCTTCCCGGTCACGTCCCTCTCGCTGGCAGTCCCATGTCTGAATGCTCGTCAGAGCCGTTTCTCCGGCGAGTTCCTGCACATAGTCGGCAATCCCGTTTTCATACAAGAACCGCAGTTCTTCCATGCTGCCGTCTTCCTGCTGATGCCGATAGAGGAACAGCAAATTCGGGTTGACAACTGCTTGCCGTTTTAGGACATCTCGGAAATACTCGGACGGGATGCTGATTTCAGTAAAGACTTCCAAGTCCGGCAGCCAGTGAATCTTTGTACCGGTTTTCTTTGTTTTGACAGGCGTCTTTCTCAAGCCGCCGATATTGATGCCCTTTTCAAAATGCAGCTCGTAACAGAAGCCATCCCGATAGATTTCCACGTCCATATAGGCAGAGGAAAACTGCGTTGCACACAGCCCCAAGCCGTTCAAGCCCAGAGAATAGGCGTAGTTGTCGCCATCGGCGTTATACTTTCCGCCGGCATACAGTTCACAGAACACCAGTTCCCAGTTATAGCGATTTTCCTTGCTGTTAAAGTCCACAGGGCAGCCTCGCCCGAAGTCCTCGACTGTGATGGAATGGTCGTTGTACTGGGTGACGATGATTTTATCGCCAAAGCCGGAACGGGCTTCATCAATGGAGTTGGAAACGATTTCAAATACCGAGTGTGCACAGCCGTCCACGCCGTCTGAGCCAAAAATAACGCCCGGACGTTTTCTAACTTTGTCCGGACCTTTCAGCATGGTGATACTCTCGTTGTTATAGATTTCTTTTTTTGCCATAATTTCATCCTTATCTATTTTGTTGCGGTTGTTCCGCCGTTGTTTTCTCTTTATTATACGACAAGACCACCAAAAAAGTCAAGCGGCAAAGATATTTTCTGTTTCGTGTGGGAGAAGCTTCTTTCCTCCAGGCGATGAAAAAAGAAATGATGTAGGTCGATGTAGGTCATTTCCATACCTTTCTATGTAGAAGAAATTTTTACTTTTTTTCTCGCGTGCGTAAAGTATCGATATGAGGTACATCGACCTACATTTTCCCAGTTTTTCGGGCTTTTTTGCACTTTTTTGATGTAGGTCGAATGTAGGTCGATGTAGGTCAAAAACAAACCTTTCCCAAAAGCGAAAATTTTTTGCGTGTTCCATTTTCTGCACTGCCGTCTTTTCTTCCCAGTTTTCGGGCTTTTTTGCACTTTTTCGTGACAGTCGGTGACGGTCGCTTTGTCCGCCCTCACGCAGGGGCGTGGATGGAAAAGCTGCGTGTAAAAGGCTGGCTGTGTGTTACCACAACTTGCACCTCGTAGCACACCGTCCTTTGGACGGTGCTGCTCGAGGGTTTTATTTACTGTTACAGCTTGTTTTGGTTGTTTGAAACAAGCAATGCTTGTTTTGCTTGTTTTTACGATAGGGATTCCACTTGCCGTTCAACAACTGCCCGAATCATTCCCCCTTACCACACGCCAGGGTGTGAATGGAACTGCTGTATAATGGTGCAAGCTGAATGGCAGTGCCTTGTATCTGCCTGGAAATTTCTTCTTCGCAATCCAAATGCATCAAAAATACAAAAACGCCCTGTTCAGAAAGGGCTTTCAACCGTGGTAAGGTATCCTGTACATACAAATGCACACCGCTTTGTATTGCCGCAAGTTCGGTATATAAGAAGCTGCCCGGATGCAGATACGGAAGAAACGGCTCTAGCGTTCGAGTATCGCCCGTATAGACCACCGTCTTGCCTGCAACGGTCAACACATATCCATAACATTTCAGCCGAAGCGTGTCTGTATGCTCTGTGAGCACTGCCCTTTGCAGCCAAGGTTTTTGCAGCTGCTGCACCGTCAACAGGGAAAACCATTCTGGTTGGCAGCCCTCAATTCTGGTAAGCTGAAGCTGTAAATCTTCCTGTACAAGTTCTGAGGGTGCAACCACTGTCAGGCGTTTGTGTTGCGTGAAAAACAGGTATTGCAGCAGCGTTCCCAGTCCGCCGATGTGGTCGCCGTGCGTGTGCGTAATCAACACATAAACATTGAAAACATTGCTCCAGTCAAAGCATTTTACTTTTTGAAATGCCGTTTCCGGGCAATCCAATAGAATCAAATCTCCCTGCTCCCGAAAGAATGCAGCGTTGTGCTGGTCTGCAAAAGCAGAACCTCGTCCAAAAAATTGCAGCATTGCAACCCCTCTCTTTCTTTTTTAATCTCCTGCTCTGGACTCAATCATCCTCGAGCTCTTCGCAGTCCTCACATTCACAGTCTGGGTCGTGAAACATCGGTCGGGGCTTTGCAGGCTTGGAAGAACGCCTTGCAGGCGGAGGAGTAGGCTTTGTGCGGCTTTGCAGGAGAATCCACGCATCTTCGTCCACTGTGGAACGCCGCTGCTCTGGAACGGTCTTAACGGGATACGCTGGCTTTCTGCTGCTGCTTTGCGTGTGGCTGCTTTTGGAGGAAGTGGGCGGTTTTTTATCCTTGTCTAAAATGGCTTTGCTGACAGCAAGAATGGCAAACAGAAGACCATAAACAAGAATCAGACCAATGAATACAAGCATTTTTGTTGCTCCTCTCTGTCCGTTTTGGTGTGGAGTGAAAATTATAGATTCTTGTAGTAGGTTTCTATCATTCTTGCCATCAAATGACGACGCTTATAGAGAAACGCTTCATAATCAACTACTGTCATCTCTGTAATTTCCGGCGGAATTGCATTTTCCGCAAGATTGTCTTTTAAAGCGGCTGCATCCATAAGGTTGCCAATCACACCAACGCCAGAATCAAACTGCTGCAAAATTTTCTGGAAATACGTTGCAGGGGCATCCTCCCCAATCGCTTTATTTACTTGTGTATCTAAATACGTATAATTTGCCACCTGATTGTATTTTGATTTGGCGGTAATACCATTGGCTTTGAGATAGGCTCTTGGAAAAATATGATGGACATCGCCAGAAAGATTCAGCAAGTCAGAAATCATGGTGCCATGTACCAAAAAAGAGTTCCGATTCTGATTGATTTGTGCCGCAAGAAACGTACTAAAAGCCGGACTATTCACAGATGAGGTTTCCAAAATTTGCGGCAAGGTTACGCCCCAAAAAGTATCTGGAAGCACGGACGGTTCAATCTCATGGAAGAAGGACACAAACCCTTTTTCCTCGATGCTGCGAATATCCCGACTCATAACCGATTCCGGCGAGCCAATATAGCGTCCTGTTAAGGTAGATAACACAAACCACTTTTGAACACACCGTTTCACCTGGTTTTTCGGGATGGTGGCATCATCTGAAAGTTTCAGAAAAAGATAATAGGCAAAGTTCAATGTCGTCTTTGAATTGAGCAGGCGGTTTGATTGAAAACCTGCTCCTTTTATTGCAAGAAGAAACTGCTCATAATGATACGCATTGATAAAGGCAAGAATGCCCTTTTCCAGCTTCTGATAAGAGTCTGCAACAATCTCATCTTTAAATTCTCTCGTTTCAAAATCACGTCCCGAAAGCAGACTGACCATATCTGACAATTTTCCTCTGCTAAAGCTGTACATGAAAGCAACTCGCAGCATATCTCCATAATCAGGCGTATAAATATCTTCGTTACAGTCTGCCAGCCACTGCATTTTTGCTGCATAAGGCGTAGCTGCAAAATCGGCATCTTTTTGCATTTGTGCATAAAAGTTCGGCTTCACGGCAAGATGACAGAAATAATCAACCACTTTACGCAGCATATTCCCATTGTGTGTGGTATCTGATGCCATCTTAGACATTACAAAATCAGACTGACTCAGCGGCGTTCCCTTTGAATTGATTCGAATGAAAATTTCTGTTACCTCATTAATTTCAAGCGTATGATCCAATTCAATCACACCAATCTGTCGATTTGCGATGGATTTCAGTTTTGTAAGTTCTTCAGAAACTTCATCAAGGTCAACATCTTCATTACAATCTGCATACTGATTTTCAAAAGCCCGTTGTCTAAAATCTGGTTTGAACAGAACAGAAATATCCGGAATCCACTTTTTATCTTTCAAATGAGAAGCATCTTGTACTTCAAATCGTTTTGTAGGGTCGGTAGCAAGAGGATTAAAAGCAATCCGAATGCGGTCTTGATTGAAATCCTGGTCTAAAACAGAAAGCCCAGAGATTGCAGCCATTAGAGCTGTAATTCTCTGCTGCCCATCAATTAACACATGCTTGCCGCCTGCAATCGTACCGTCTTTTGTTTTGACATCTGGATTTTTCCAAGTAATGATATACCCTGTTGGGTAGCCGTTGTACAGCGAATCAATCAAATCACGAACTTGTTTTCGTTTCCAGACAAAGGGTCTTTGAATTTCTGGGATTACAAATTGTCCAGCATCAATTAATCCAAGAATGGCATGGACTGGATACTGCATTAACGTGAATTTTTCACCAATCATAATAAAATTCCTTTCGATGTTATCTGTTTCAAATCAATTTCTTTTTTATCCGAAATATTCATACTTTCCATTGATGCTTCTTCAAATCCACATGCCATGCATCTTTCATTGTAACCCCTTTCCTTTCTAACAAGTCTGCTTGTTCCTCCCAGTCTGGTGTCAGTCTTCCCTTGGAATTTACAACTCTGTGGCAGGGAAAATCTCCATACATCCCCGCCTGTTTCAAGGCTCTGCCAACCAGTCTGGCATTTTTCGGTCTGCCAATCAGTTTCGCAATTTGTCCATAGGTTGCAACAGACCCCTCCGGAATTTCTTCTACAACGCTATAGATTAAGTACGACAATTCTTCATTTAAAACCATTCGGCATGCTTCTTTCTCAGAGGTTTCTTTTTTGTATTGTTTCACATATTATACCATGTCCAGCCACAAAAAGTCAAGAAAACAGCGGATTCTTGCCATTTTCAGAAGGAAACAACAGCAAGCAAGGCGGTCTTGCATTTCCCTGTAAAATATGATAGAATGAGAGTAGAAAACCGTTCAAAAGGTCGCCCTTTATGCTGGGCGTGGATGAAAAGAAATAATGCTAAAGGAGTGAGAAAACATGAAAAACACCCTTAATGTAAAAATGCTCTATCAGTTTTATCATCATGCAGTAAAAGCAGAATTGAAGCGAAACGGATTTTCAGCGGACATTGCGAAAAAAATCAATGCAGAACATCGAAAGATTATCGAACGAGCAAAAGAGATTGGAAAATCCAGGCTTCTGCGTTCTTACATCATGACAAGTTATTTTATTGCAATGAATCGCAGCACCGGAAAGTCGGCAGAAGAAAACTATATACTATTTCGAGATGGCTTATGTGCCTCTAAGCTGTTTCACAAAGTAATCGGCGATGTCGAGCAGTATTTAGACCCTAAAAAATGCCGGGAAGATTGCAATGATCTGCAGACAGCCACAAGCGGAAATATGAAAACGATTGGGTCGTTGATATTCTGCCAGGGACGGAAACATACGACCTAGGGTATGACTATCATGTATGCGGTGCTTGCAAGCTGTGTCAGGATGAGGGATGCCCGGAACTGGCTGCCTACATCTGCCGGATGGACTATGTCCTTGCAGAGATTATGCATATGAAATTAGTGAGAACAGGAACCATCGCAGAGGGTGCACCGTACTGCGATTTTCGATATAGCAGACTGCCGGCTGCAGAGCATAGAAAAGAATCATAGTCGATTCTGATTTTATAAGAAATGACAATGGGGTTCAGTCACTTGCAGTACATCCACAAACAAGCAAAAAATCTTGACAAATCGGAAATTTTGATAGTGGTGAAATGTATTTATGAACAAGTTGATTATAGATAAAGCAACAGATAAAGAGAAAAGAATAATCAGAGAGAAAATGTCGTGCCTTCTTGACGAGTTAGATGAAAAGGATAAGAAAAAAATATACTTTGACAATGATGATATCAACATTGTCAGAGATATAGCTTCAGATTTTTTTCTTGTTCGAGTTTGTGGGGGATTCCAAATGGATATGAGGGATGGCATAACGAAGTTTATATGCTATATCATGATTTCCGAGCCGACCAGCAAGGTTTGTTTTGGCGGTCTGAAAGATCTCATTCTTGGCACGGTAAAAGGCATGGGACTCAAAGGAAGTATCCAATTTTTCAAGGATGAAAGCCTCTGGAACATCCCTAGAAAGCAAGCTGAAAGAAGTCCATCAAGACTTCGTTCAAATTGCGTTTGACCGAGCAGATGCACTCGGTGTTCCCTGCATTGTATCAACCGATGGCATCTTAAAAATGAAAAAATATGAACACATTGGATTCGAGCACGTTCAAGATAGAAAATTCAAGGAAAAGGTATATGAACATGATTTGATTCGATATCCGAAAAATAAAAATCAGGAGCAACGATGAACGTATTGATAGAGAACGGAAAAATCATCTGCAAAAGAAAAATTTTCAGCAAAGAGATTGCCCCAACAGAGCTTGAAAAAATCATTGTCACAAATTCGGGCACAATTTTACAGTTCAAGAACCATTCAAAACCAATTGCATCAAAAAACAAGCTGAATCCACTTCTGGATGACCTTTCCTGTTTGATAAAAAATCGTATCTCCTATGAAGACACCACACAAGAAACCTGCGGTTATCCGGAAAATCAAATCTCAGAACTGCTGCACAGAACAAAATCACACGCCGAAACAATCGCAAACAAAATCCTAGCCAACTATCTCGACAAGGAGTATGCTGTACACATTGAAATTGTTGGCGAACCGCTCTACAGAATCTTGGTATTCCGATTGAAGAAAGAGGAACAAGTTTTATATCAGCATCCTTCTTATGAAAAATTGAAAAGCTGGGGGTAGATACGGCAATAGATGCGATGGATTTAACCTTTTTAATAAAATGGGATGCATCTTGCAAGCAAGGCTTGTATGGTATTACGCAAGAAGTCGAAAATCAAAAAGAATTAGAAGCTTACATTGTTTCTCTCATAGAGGACAAATTTGCATAGGGAAACGATTGCACCTGCTCCCTAAAAGGATTTGAAATCGTTTCTATAATTCTGTTATAATGAAAATTAGAGAAGAACTCCATCACACACCATCCAAATAAAACACTGCTTGCATGTTTCAGGCATTCCCGACTTTTAATAACCTCCATTTTCGAGCAAAAAAGAAAGGCTGGTTCCCTGCTACCATCGCATTGGAATCAGCCTCTTTTTATTTCTTAAAATGCAGCCTTGTTCGCCACAGAGCAGGGGTTATTGGATGCTTAGTTTTTGCTTCATGACAGAAAGATCCAGCACGTTCAAATTGCCATCTTCATACAAATCCGCCATTTCTCCCTCATCCAGCTTTACACCTGGAACTGCCAGCAGCCATTTTTGAAAAAGAACAACATCCGCTACATTCAATACTCCATCTGCATTTACATCGCCTTTTATTTTCTCATCGTTCTCCGTTTTCACTTACAATCACATCGTGTTCCCGATAATACCAAGAAGTATCTTCCGTTCCATCCCAAATCGCCGCTTCCGCAGAAGCCGTCACAGATGTTTCCCGCATAAAGTGGTGGTCTACTGGGCATAGACTTCCAAATAGTGTAAATGCCATCACTGCCGCACAAACAGCAGCCTTGATTCTTTTTCTCTTCATGATTAACATCCTCCTAAAAGTTTCAATCGAATCTGCTGCACCGCATTTCGATTTTAATATCTGTATTTCCCCATATACTCTTCCTGTTGGTTTTTCAACTAGAAATCAGTATATCATAAATTCGAAAAGAAATCAAGGCGTTTCTTTCATACAATGCTCTTTAAAATAAAAATAGCAATTCTGCCCACTGTTTGCCGGACAGAACTGCTATTTTTTAGTGATTCTTGATCCAATCTAAGAAATACGAACAAGCTTCTTGCTCTGTTTCAAACGCTTTCAGGGAAGTGCGGTGTCCTCGTTCTGAATAGTAAGTGTACCACTTACCCCCTATTTCTTCCATGCAATATGCTTCATTTGGCAGTCCGCCATTTAAATCATATGCAAATCTGTCAATATTTGATGCATTTAATATCTTTTCTAATTCTCTTTTTGTCATCTTCATTCCTTACGTTAATGGTAGCAGTTTCCTTATCATAATACTCGCCACAATACCGAAATGCATTGGTGTCAGTGTCATCAATATTCTTTTCTACGCCAAAAGCATCATACTGATATGTTTTAGTAACAGCACCATTGTTGTCTGTTAAATTGACAACATCACCATGAACGTTTTGTGTGTAGTAAGTATAATCTGATTTAACTGCCTGTACAAACTCACACCCTGCCAGCAAGTTCGTTCCACGAATATAGATTTGTGCTTTGTATGGATTGCTTTGATCCGCATATGCTTTTTATTTTATAAGATAGATTGTCAAGTCAAGTGCAACACAATCAGAGAAAAAATTTTTGAAGCACCTCGAAGGGAGTCAGGAAATTAAGA
>PPYE01046682.1_pt1 | contig 28703 bp, 19 predicted proteins | sample 1559881 | NCBI WGS metagenome assembly PPYE01 (sample SAMN08240022, study PRJNA423297) | Human gut metagenome, whole genome shotgun sequencing project. | reverse complement strand
CCATCTAAAGACCTCTCTATGAGAGAAGTATATGGACTGGATCCAGCAATGGCAAAGTAACTTAATAAACAAAATGGGGGGGCTCCGTTAGTCCGGACAGGTGGCTCTCGCCACACTGGACTGGCGGCTCTGCCGCACCGTAATATTCATGAATGATTATCCGTCAATCCGAATTCTGCTTCGTGGTGATAGCGGTTTTGCTACACCTGGCCTTTACAAGCAGTGCGAGGAAAATGGCACAAACTATGTAATCCGGCTGAAGGAGAATGGTATTCTCCGTGGAAAAGCATCCCATCTTGTGGATGAGCTTGATGAAATCACTAGAAATAACAAAGTCGATTATGCAGTAGTTTATGGTGAATTCATGTACAAAGCTAGTCCATGGCCTTATGGAAGACGTGTAGTATGCAAGGTTGAAAAGCCGGAAAACCAGATGGCTTACATGTACACATTCATTGTCACAAACATGGATTCATCACCAGAGTATCTTATCAAATTTTACTGTAAGCGAGGACTGATGGAAAACTTTATCAAAGAGAGTAAATCTGGTTTTGATTTTGCTTCCGTAAGCAGTCATACCCGAATTGTAAATGCCAACAGACTTCAAGTACACGCTCTTGCGTATAACATATTTAATTGGTTTAGACGATTGGCGTTATCAGCAAATATGCGAAAGCAACGTATTGATACCGTCCGTTTAAAACTGCTGAAGATTGCTGTAAAAGTAGTTCGTTCAGCAAGATATATCACATTCAAGCTTTGCAGTAGTTGCCCTTATAAGAGTGAATTCTATAAGACAATTTTTAATATCGGCAAGCTAAATGTACAGCTGGAATAGCACCTATTAACGAACCTTGACAGTTTAACAATTGCTCTGAACTCTGCGATAGGGACTTTGCGCCCTTTTGACAGAGAAATTGAGCGATGTTATGACTGCATGGAGCATTTTTAATTTCATGGTACAGTTATCAGTTCAGATATTGTTCCATGAATAATTCAGGTTAAGTATGTACAATAAATATTAAATAAGACATTCTTTGATGATACTTGTCCATTGTTCACACCGGACTTTATGAGTTATTTTATCCATGAGATTATCCTCCCTCTAAAAAACCTTAGATTTTTTAAAGTAATTATCTCATGAAAACTAGCAAAAATCATGGTACCTACTATTCACCGTTTACGTAAACTCGCATAAGCGGTTTCCGCATACCGGACAGACGCTTTCCCGTCTGCCGGATTTGCGCTGTTACCGCCCAGGAATATCCAATGCTCAATTATTAAATTATTCGAGAATGCTATTTCTACTACTTTCTGTCCTGAAATCTTTTCCAGTATATTAATTCGCTTACTCTCGCCATTGTATTTATCAATCGAGATCTGACTTCTTGTTATGTTATGATAGGAAAAATCACATGAATGTGTACTATTTAAATCCATACGATTCATTACCACCTTTATCTAAAGCTAACTGCAAGTTTAGATGTCATGTTGTTCTCCTTTAACCAATTTAATATATCTGGGGTTAAATCATGAACACTTGCTTTTCCAGATGCAACTTTCTTGAGGAAAACAAGAATTTCGGCACCATCTTCTCCAAAGCCCAAACTACTTATTATCTCGTCTGCTTCCTGCAAACCTTTTTCCATCTTGTCCAAATTATCCTGTTTAAAATCCCAAGAAGCACCCAATTTAATTTTATTGGATGCGTAATCTACTTTTTCTCGCTCTGGCGCAATACCTTTTATAGTCTGAAGCATATTTATCTTTTGGTCTGCCACTCTATGATAGTAGTCTGACCATTCTTGAAGTATTGCTTTCTTAATAGTAAATACTTCCTTTTGCAAATAATTAGCCGTAGATTCTTGTATCAATCCTCTCGATACTGCATCACTCGATGATTTAAGCAATCCAATAACCTTACCCCTAGTTTCCTGCGAGATAACAAATCCCAATTGAGACATACTGTTTGTAACAGCCTTAACCATCAGATGATTCTCACTTACGACATTAGAGAAAATTTTATCGTTTTTTTCCTGTTTCTGTACATCATTAGAAGATTTTTCTAATTCATATATTTCCTTCATAGCAATTATGCTCTGATCTAATAAATCTACTAACATTACATCACCTTCCAATCCATAACAGTCTTACTATCCGACTCAATCTCATTACGTGATTCCACATATCTCGTACTCAGGTCACCACCATTGTCTACAAAAATATTGCCCCTTCTTTTTTCAACATCTCGAGCAACATATTCAATATCCTTTTGTACTGTCTGTAGTATTGATAATACACGCTCAAGCTTGGTCAAAGGATCTTTCGAGAACATCAGCAATGTATCTAAATCATCTGTACTCGCAATGCCCTTCTCCACCTCGCCAAAAGCTACTGAAATGGTCTTAGCATCTTTTTTTATTCCATCCAGAACCTGAATATTACCATGAATATTAACTAATGAATTGCTTGCAGTCTCATAAAAGTCCTTTATTTTGTTAATCAAATCTTCTATATCTTCATCATCAATATCCTCATAATCCAAATATGTACCGATTTGTTCCAGTAAACTATTTGCTTTTTCTTTTTCTGCTTCTGCAACTTTTGGAATACGCGTATATATCTTTTCATATATCTCACGGATTTCTCGACGTTGTGGAATTGGATCATTTAACAGAATTTGTTCATCTGGTATCAATAACTTGGCCTTCTGAACTTTGCGTACATCGGAATTAAATTCTGTCGCTCTAATAAACACCTGCGATGATTTCAAGTTACCTTGAATAATATTGTAATACTGCGTAATCACATCTTTTACTTTTTCATCATTATTCAAAAGCATACGCACAAGCGAATTCCATTCTGTGCAATGTGAATTTTGTACAGCTTTTTTCAGATTTTTAGCCATCAGATTTGTTGTTGGAATACCTTCAACTTTTGTTCCTGTAAACACTCCTTGCATTATCTCTCGTATCATTTCAGTAGCAATCGCACAATCTTGATAATCTACTGATTGATTATCAAAAACATTTACAGTCTGAATGATTGTTTTTTTCCACTTTTCAACCCAGGTCTGAACACGATACACCATCATTGCTGAATTATCAAAATTCCAGCTTCCGTTTCCTAGTGTTACATATGCTAAAAATGCTTCTAACAAGCCCTGCGTTTCTCTATCAGCCGGCAAAATCGTCAATGCATTCTTGGCCGCTCTTTTCTGCCTTTCAAATCCTATAAAATCCTTCGTTGCTTTTACACGATTCAAATTATCAAGTGACACTCCCTCTACCTGCCAGTTAATTGCAGATATCAAAAATCTTTTATTTATTTCATCTCTAGCTTTTGTAATATTCACAACATCTTTTGTTGTAGCACCTACATTTAGTTCTCCACCATCAATCCAAATTTGTAATGTTCTCTGTCCAAGTAAAAAGTCCGCCATTGCTGGATCAACTTTCGGTGTAACAGGTTCTGGTGGCGGAGTAACATCTGAACCGTCCTGTGGTCGTTTTATTGGTTCTACAGATACTTTAACTGGCTTATCACCTTTTCTTCCTAAAAACGTTGGAATTCCTAAATCATCAAAAAATCCAATAGGCATTCCACCTAAATATTTTGTACCGTTTTCTTCATACTCCAAATCGGAAGCATTACCCCAAACTCTGATGAATCTTTCGACTCTATCTGCCTGATTTTCTTCAACTTGCTGATGTATATAAGTACTTGCATATAGACTCTCAAATGGGATATCATTTATCCTTTCAATCGCAAATTCAGGAAAGCTCTCTTTTTTAAAGAGATAATTTCTCATAGCTCTCTCAATAACATCTCTTAACAGATATCTCGGAGTCCTATAATCTGGTTGCAAAATGCACATGTATAGATTCGTAATTGCTTTTTTAGTAAATGGGAATAACGATAATTCCTTCCCCTTTGCAATTTCGATTGTATCCCAAAGAGATTTTTCCTCTCCTTTATGAATAGGATACTCTTTCATAGAAGCACCATTCTTCGCCCAATCATCTAAAATATCGCCACGCAAAGACATAGCATTTAGATATCTACCCACAAATTCATATAGCGAATTCCGGTCTTCACCGAACACATCATTTGGAATAACAAAGAATTGCGTAACTCTATCCTTATGGTTATCCATAAAGTTAACGTTAAAATATTTTTCAGTTGTTCCTACGATAGAGGAAATTCTACAAAGTTCTTGACTTTCATACATTCCAGTATGTTCAGTAGTCAAAACATTTAACAACGCAATATTTACACCAGTAAATGCTGTAACATCCTCAATCAATAGAGTAAGATTTTTACCCTGTCTTTTAATCTCTTTTCTAATTTCCACAAAGACCTGTTCAAAATCTCCTGGTTCCAATCCAGCACATGTCTGAATAACCTTATTTACCAGAGTATTCATATAGTCAGCTAGTCTTTCTGGCATTTCATCATCAGCCAGAATAGCATTTGCCATTTTCATGGCATTTTTAGCTGCCCCATTGGTAAACATATCATCGCAAAAATTAACATCCACTTCAAAATCTGAAGTTTCAAACAACGCCATTACATCTCTGCTATCACCGGTCTCATTTTCAGCTACCTTTTGATAAATACGATCGATAGCGCCTTCTTCTTTCATTAGATTTAATTGAAACTGTTCATATTGCAATAATTCAACTAATCTCTTCTTTTCATTATTACTAATAATCTCATCATTTTCGTCATTCTTGATTTCAACAATGAAATTTTGATATATCATATCTTTAAGCTTCTTATTGTCAATCGTTGAAGTTGCTCGAACCAGCCTGTCATACACAGCCTTATTCGGTATATTGGCAACTTCAGGCAATTCAAGTAATTGCTTTATCGTTCCCTTCAAACTATTATCACTTCTACGAACAAAAAGGACTACTTCATTTTCTGGTGCTGACTGTTCTAATCTAGCCGCAAACCATCTAATAAGGTGTGATTTTCCAGCACCACTTGAGCCTATCACTATAATAAACTGATGCTCATTTTCAGTATTCAATACATATTTATTAAATACTTTCTCCTCAGACATAACTTTGTCTGTTTTACTATCCCACTTTTTTCTTATATGAATATTTTGAACAGGCACATGAGTAGCTAAGAAATCAGCTTGTGTACTCGTAACAGTATCAATGCGAATTACTTCACCTATTCTACTTTTTGCAATTTCTGAATTCATAAGCTATCTCCTTACTGTTACATGAGTAACTGTTGATTTAATTGGATGTAGTTCTGCTTCATATAGGAACCACATATCACCACTATCAAGTTTGTGTGATAATTGGATAATTCCTTCATCATGTAATGCTCGTAAACCACTTGACATAGCAAGATTGATTTTCTTATTTCCATCAATATCGGATAATCCTATTTCCGCATACGGCTTTATTGCAGCCACAAAATCAGTAAATGTGTACTCTTCATTCTTTTTTAAGTTGCATACTGTTAAAACGGCTTTTAGATATGTATACATGTTAGGCAATAAAAGCATATCATGAAGATTACCAAGTCCCAAATATGTAGCCCAGAACCTCCAAGCTCTCATATCATCTTCATACACTGGTTTTCCTATAACTTTTGACATATGTTCTACTAACGCGGCTTCAGACACTCCTTTAAACTTAAATACTTGTTCATTCATCGATATATATTCTTTTGATACATCAAAGAATAATCCTTCCGATATTGTATCTATATTGCCCACAATATATTCTCGCATTGAATCATATGATGATACACACTTTGAATCTACTGCCAATGATACATCACCTTCTTTTACGGAAATAAGCCCTAGCTGTTTTGCTGCATCACGAACCGTTCCGAAATATTTTGTTGAACCACCCAAATTCGATGGTTCTAACAACTCTCGTAAATCGCTTTCCTGCATTGTTCTGCTTTTAATCGCTTGGCAAAGGGCATATACCCTTTCCGGAATTGCAGATGTTTTCATTCTATCTTCAAACATATTTCTACATCCTTTCTATTAAATATTCTTCAAGTACCGGTCCATCAACAATTGATGAAACGGTTTTACCTATTTCATTACAGAAAATATCTTCTTTGAAAACATGCAATAATCGTATTTCACCGGTTTGTAATGTTTTCCGCAATCTACTAATTTTCTTATATATGCCTAAGTCTTTATTTCCATACAAAACAACAGCATCTCCTGCAAAGAAATAATAATCTCCATGTTCAACCAACCGAACAAACTCATTCATTCCCAACAAATTTACATCTGTCCATTCTGAAATGCTATTTAACAAATTAAAATAACTGCTTTGGTCATCATCATTTATAATTACAGTTGAAAATCCTCTATTAATTACATTTCCTATTAACTCTGTATTATCACTATCCGCAAATAAAATAGCCTCATTAGAACTAGCAAACATATTATTCAACTCAACAGAAAAATTTCTTGTTGGAGCCGGAATTTTCTTAACCAACTCAAATCTATTTGGATCTGATTCAACAATATTCTTATGATTGTCGCAACCAGCACAATATTCTGAAACCATACTATATGTAGAATTAAAGAACATCTCTGACCAACACATTCGCTTTCCAAGCTTAACAGAACGACTCATGGTCTTAAAATCTCTTTCATTCTTATTCCATTCTTTAGTACGAACGTCTTCTATCAACAGTTTTGTATCCTCCGAAGTCTGCAGTAATCTTTTATCCAAAATAGATATTCTGATAAAATATACCTGTGTATGAGGATCTACGACCATATCTAAAATCTTAATCAAATTGTATCTTCTTAACAGAAGAATTACATAGATATTCCACTTTTGATCAACTGTACTAGTATCCTCCGCATAATCCACACTATTATAATTAGGCTTAACAGATGTATCCAAAGTATATGAATCTATTCCTCTTGTAGAAGTATGGCTATTAAGCATACTCTCCCATCGTCCAAGAATTTTTTCACTTCCAAGAACTTTGTCAGTCATAACAAATGCCGATTCCAAATCCTCTTCTGGATATACACACATCACACTAAGACAAGGAAGACCGTCTCGTCCTCCTCTTCCCAACTCCTGATAATATGCATTGGGATTATCTGGTACATATAAATGTAAAACTGTTCTGACATCACTTTTATCAACCCCAACTCCAAATGCTGAAGTTGCAATTATAATGTCAAACTTGTTTTCTGACCACTCTTCTATAATTCTAGAACGCTCATCAGACTTCGTTTTTCCAGTAAATGTCTCAACATTTGTAATACCTATATCTGCTGCCATTTCCTTAACCTTTTCAGCTTGATCAGGTCTCATTACATATACTACCATTGGTCGAGGTAAACATCGTAATAATTCTCTTGTTTTTTCATTCTTATCCCGATATGAAGTTGCTGATACCAACTCAAATCTTGGTTCTCTTCTTAATGCATCACATCTTATTTCAATCCATTTATCTCCAGAAGCAAACATACTCTGTAAAATCTTAACTGTTGTTCTTTCGTACGTTGCAGATAATAACACTGTTTTTAATTTAGAATTCTTTTCGTATAAATTATTACGCCAAGGTTCCAAACACTGATAATCAACTCGAAAAAAATTACCCCATTCAATTACAATATGTGCTTCGTCTATAATAAGATTTCTTAAATATCCAACATCATTAGCAGTCTCTATCACTTGTTTAAATACTTCATTCTTAATAAGTGCTTCCGGAGAAATAAACAATAATCGTAGCTTTCTGTTTTTTATTCTATCTATAATGCTTCTCTTCTCTTCACTTGCTAAATCGCTATAATAACAAGCAATTTCTGCTTTGGATGCAACTCGAATATTATTCTTTGCAACTCTAACTTGATCCATTGCTAATGATACAGTTGGTACAACAGTGATGGTCAGTCCATCCTTTTTTTGATACGCCATAGTTTGTGTAATTAAACTCTTTCCTCCACCTGTTGGCAAAGAAACTAATGCTGTATACCCTTCTGGCATATTAAGTGCACCATTAACCGCAAGTTTTTGACGTATTGATTTGAATTTCTGGAACCCCGTCAAACGATATATATTAGGTGTAACCCCAAGAAAATATCTTTCATCTTTTTTTGGTTCTATATAATCTTCCATGAATCCTTGCTTGATAATATCTACATTGAGATATTCTGGCAAATTTAAGGTTGCATAACAAAGGCCTTCTGAGTCGATACGGAGTCCATATTTGTTATCTGTGATATCAATATCAATAGGTAATCGTACAGCTGTCTGAAAAACAAGCAGATAATTTCTAAGCGAAATCAAAAAGTCATCTAGCGATATTCTGCGTGTTCTATAAAAATTCACATACTTAGACAACCTATATGCAGTCATGTATCTATATTTTTCTATTCCGCCTCTTGGACAATTATTTGTGCTTATCCCACCTAGTTCATTATCCAAAATTTTTTGTATGCATTCTTGAATCTGCTCTTTAATCATGCGTCTTCCTCACCATTACAAATACGACTGCCTCGAGTTCTACTCTAGTTGTCCTCAATGCTTCAAGCACCGTCTCATAAACCTGTTTTTTCTGTTCAATTTCACCTGCATCTACACCAAAAAACTTAGCTTGTGCAACTTCTGCATTCAACGTCTGTTCTATACTAGCTGCTGCTTGCTTTAAATTGCTACTAGCTTTCATTTTTTCCTTTACCTGATTTTTGGCTATCTTCATTGATGCAGAAACAAAATTTATCCACTTGTCCTCTGGATAAGTTTGTCTAAACCAATCAACATTGGAACAACCATATCTTTCTTTAATATGTAGCCCATCAGTTTTTACTGATCTTCTACCTAGATGCACTACATCCCTTCTAATATCAGATGTTGTTTCCCTTGAAACGGCATCAATAAGTTTTAATACCTTATCTGTAGGTACATGCTCATACTTTTGTGTACTGATAGGAGTTATGATTTGATCAGCAGAAACATAACTCTTATATTGTCTTATCGCAGTTAGGGGAATCCCATTTTCCAATAACAGTTGCTCATTGGGGTATAAATTCCAAGTATAAACGATTCCTCGCCAATCGAAGTCCGCTTCAAGTGCAAAAGCTGTACAAGTTCCTTTGTACGAATTCATTGCATTATCTACAATGCAATCAAAGACCTCATCCCCTGGTGCAAAAAAGTGTAAATAATCATTTTCAATAGAAAGTTCACGATTAAAGGTTCCTACAATTTCCCTGCTACCTGTAGATGTTTTATTTCCGGTTCTTTCTTCGTATAATTCCCTAATCCTCCTTGAAAAAGCATTTGATGTACGATTTACATATTCCATCCAATTCGGCGGTATCAACATTGAGTTTTCTGCTGACTTTATAGAGAATGAATTTTCATTAAATCTCACAACACCATTTTTATTAAACTGACCTTTTAATCCTGCAAGATTCGCCCATCCCATCATTGTATTGGCAAACAATTCATTCTCATTGGATGTGTAGTAGTGTAAAAGTCTTTTTAGCTCTTGATTAAGTGTTGCATATATAAACGCTGCTGAATCAAAGTGCTGCTCCTCTCTCACTTCTTTTTCCATTCGTTGTGAAGATTCTATAATCTCATTAATTGCATTAGAAATACCATATCGGAAATCACTTGTTACTGCATGAATAATGCTCTCATTGATTTCATTCATAATAATTTCCAATCCACTTAAAGACTGAGTAAATATATTCAATCCTTTATTCCAGAAATTATATAATTCTTCTTCCAAAGTTTCTTTTGCATAAGTTACAACCGAACATACATCTTTATCTGCTGGTCGTCCTAATCTGTCTAATCGACCTATTCTTTGCTCAATGGCATTTGCATCCCAAGGCAGATCAATATGAATTACAAAGTCTGCTCCCTGAAGATTTCTACCTTCGCCACCAGTCTCATCACAAAGAAGTATTTTACATTCATCATCATTTTGGAAACGATAAATACTCAATTCCAATTCTTCTTCATTCATATTCTTGTTAAAGAGAGCTATCTTTTCTTCTCCAAAATATGCTCTCAATACTTGACCATATTTTTCAAAGGTTTCTGCATAATTTGTAAATACTACTACTTTTTCCTCATATATTTCCTGATCAATGAAATCAACTATGCTAAGTATTCTACTTGAGTAGTTATATGGCTCTGCCAATACATTATCAAGCTCTTCAAGCATCCATTCTTCTACACATTGCCATTCCTTTGCATTTTCTTCTACATCCTGATTAATAGCTAATCCGCTTTTTCTTTGCTTCTCAATCTCCTTATTAAATGCCCAAGATGAGCTAAAAAATGCTGTAAGTAACGGAATATAATGTATTTCAAAGTCTTGTGCAGAAATTTCCTGTCCGCTTATCCAATCAACAATAGCTTCATATGTTGTATGCTCGTAAATGTTCTTATCCGGATTAAGCTCATATTCAATTTCTCTGACTGTTCTATGTGGAAGTTCCTCTTCCATATATCTACGTCTATTTCTGATAATATTTTTTTCAAGCTGATAATTCTCGCATACATACAGAAGTGCCTCTTGTATTGCGCCCTTACCATAGTCTTCACTCTTTAGATTTATTTCTAATAAAACCTTATCGAAACCTTCATCCTCAATCAGTCTAGAAATTCTTCTAAGACCATTTTGTATATCATCAAACAAATCGGTACAATCATCATTTTCTAAAGGATTCTCATCATTTTCCAAAGTATCAGCAATATTATCTATATAGTCATCAAAATCCTGTAATACAAGGTATGTACTCTTGGTAATACTTTTTTGTTTTTCTACAAGAGTTTGAAAATCTTCTATTGAAAAATGGTCATATTTGTCGGGCATAATTAGTTGAAGTAACGCCAAATATGCTTCTTTCTTTTGTTGAACCGGAGTCGCTGATAACAACAAAATATTCTCTGAACGCTTGCTAAGTGAATGAAAATATGTATATAAACTTTTGTTTGCTAGAAGTTTATGAGCCTCATCCGCTATAACAAAATCCCAACGGCTGTTAATATATTTCTCAATATCTTCCTCCGCAATAAGTTCAACATAATTATCATTCACATTATTTCCTGGTATTATTTCAAACTTAATAAGTAATTCCGCTCTCCACTGTGCCACAAGAGGACGTGGTACTGCTATTAAAACTCTCTTATTTGAATTATGTATTGTATAAACTTTTAAAACAGAGGCAGCCTCAATAGTTTTACCCATACCAACTTCATCTGCTAACATCACTCTACAGTTTTTTTCTTGTAAACAACGCATAATCGTTCTGAGCTGGTGTTCTTTTAAAAATATCTTACATCCTGCTAATTCTTTGAATCCAAATACTGAATTATCAAGAACTTTTACAGTTTTACTTACGATATTTCTTCCAAAATACCACGCAGGATTCTGAAACTCATAACTTCTAAGCTGCTCTGCTGGCGAAATTCTACCACCATTAAATGGTGCATCTATGACGTCTTCTCTAGCTTTTATGACTTTATCTGTAAATTCTTCTTTGAGGTAATAATAATACCACTCATCCTCCTTAAGTGCTGACAATATCTTATATCTAGTTCCTCTATAAATAACAAAAGATTCTCGATGCAAAGTACATCTCTTTACATAGTCATATGGTAATTCTGCTTTTTCCGGTATATTCTCATAATAATTTCTAAATCCAAATGGATCTAAAAATGCCACTGTTACATTCTCTGTAAAATCATCCACTTGAATTATGCGACCTACGATAAAATTTCTTGGATCATCAAATTCTGCTATTGGACATCTTATGTACATTCCTCTTTCCAAAAGCTCAACCTCCCTTATATTTCAACCAATGATTTGTAATTTTCAAGACACTTCTCTCTTACTGCACACCATTGACACCATATATTTGCCTCTTTGTCGTAACTTGCATTTTTAAGATTATCCGGCAAAAACTGTTTTTTCTCTGCTACCGTCAAATCATTAAATTTGCCAAGTAATACATTCTCCTGATTTTCATTTTCCAAATGCAGGTATATGAATTCTTCTTTCTTTCTCATCATTTGAGAATCAATATCTGTTACCTTTGGAAACTGTTTTATCTTACCATCCTGCAATGCTTGATGTATAATCGCACTCTTAGTATTCGATTTGATATCTGTTATCTCGGATTCATTCAAAAATCTAAAATATCGTCTCAAGCGTTCTGCTGAATCATCAAGTGCCTCATTCATTATTGCCTCTGTGGCAATTTGACCTTCTAATTTACGTCGCACATTATTTGCCAAAATTATCTCTAGATATTTTGTCTGCAGGAATCTATCTTGGTACTTGGTACCATTTTCTATTAATGACTCTAATGCAAATCTATATCCACATATGCGTCTTCTAAATCCATCTAAATCCACAAAATTATTTGTATTTTTACCCAAATCAAATGTGATATTTTGTTTCTCATGAACCTCTGCCGTCTCATGAATATTTTTTTCTGTTTTAACCCCTAACAGTTTTAAAATATAATACAGTTCATTTTCTTTATCATCATCGTTTTTTATAAAACTCAGTTTAAACTTACATCTATTAAACTCTAATCCATAAATCAGTGCATATCTTTTAAAATGTTTAAATTCTTTTCTTGATTTAACATAAACCTGATATTTCCAATCTAATGGTTCATATGCTCTTTCAAAAAACTCTATAGTCAATGGCCACGGAAATTGATCTTCTCGTTTTACATTCATATCAGAATCAGACACACACGCAAAATGATAGATTATGTCTGGATTCTGAGTTGAACTTTTCAATATATCTCCATCAATCTGTTGAAAGTCTCTGACGATCCAGTTCGCACTTTCACCCTTCTGACTTTCCTGTTTTAGATAATATGCCATTGTATCTTTTAAACAATCAAATGTGCTAGTTGTCCCGATTTTTTCAACTTCTTCTAGTCTAACTAATAGTCTCAGTAAAATATCTTGAAACTCAGATTCTGCGTCTGCAGTTGGTAGAATTTGTGTTTCTACAAAATCCTTTAATTTCTCATAAAAATGCTTAAAATTATTATTCTCATTTTCAAAATCTTCATAGAATATCTTTGTAATAGTATTAAGTGCCTCAAGTGCTTCAATCAGCTCATCTATTTCATCTAATTCAACATTGAAATATGATAACTTCGCTAATTGTTCGATATACTCTATTTTACCTTTATTAAGCTTGGATATTTGTTTCTTTAGCTTTTTCAGCAAATCAATTACGCCATCTGTTTCGCTATCGCCTTTCAACTTTGTCGCCCTAGAAAAATAATTTTTTGTCTGATTGAAGGTAGTAATTAATAATCCTACTTTCTTTTCATAAAGAGCTCCTGAATACAAGCATTCTGCAATATCATTCATATTCTCGATTCTAATACCACCATTTTCACTGTCCCACATATTGGTAACAGCTACGAAAAAATGACCAATCGGATAAGCTAAGAAATGTCTTTCTCCAAATTGTTCTGGAAAATAGACTTTCAATATATCATTTACAGAATTATTGGCAGAATAAAACTGTTCCTTCATGTACGAAAGAACTGAGCCATTCTTATGTTCGTCTGCATGAAAATCTTTAGCAGCCTTCTCATATATTCGTGCAACATATGCTGAAAATTCTGTAATATTATCAAACTCTACAACCTTTACATTATTTATATCCTTGCTTTTTTCAATGAGTGTTCCATTAGCTAATCTTCCAATTTGATCTGCGAGCATATTTCCTTCGTAGCTCGGCTGTAGCAATGTTGTTGGCTTAAATTCGTTATTGAACTGACTCTTTATATTCAAATCAAAACAGGAATAAACATCCAACCATGTTTGATATATCTCGTTATACTGCTGTTGATAATTAAATAACAACACGACCCGCTTATATTTTGAAACCTCTTCAAGCATTGAAAGAATTGTTGGAGTAAATTGATGTATTCCATGAATAACTACAGTATTACAATCAACACTCTCTATAGATTTTACTTCCTTACCTCGCCTTTTATCTTTTGCCACCAATGCTGTTTTGACAGCATTATCAATTTCACTTTCCGAAAAATTCTTTTTTAAAGCAAAAATCTCGGCATTCTCTCCTCGCAGAATTGCATTATAAGCAGCAACCAAATATATTTGCTCTTCCGTTATCTTTTTAATTTTTATATTTTTTAATAACAGCCCCATTTCCGCCATCAGTCGAATACTATCCAACAATGCACTCTTATTGAATCGCAGAGATTGTTTTATCTTTTTCCATCTATCAGGTTCAATGTTTGGCGTCACTTTATCTAGTGTATTAGTTAAAATTGTGTACTGTTCAATGTATGTTTTTGTATCAAACCATCTTGGGTATAATGCTTCTACTAATTCTTCTACTGTTGCTAATTGTCCATTATCCAATTCATCATATACTGCTGACAATCCATTTACCATTGTCTGCGAAACGCAAAAATGAGCACAGTTTCTTATTGAATCCCAATAGGGTTCATTACTTATTTCATATGGATTGCTGTAAGTATATATTGATAATGACATTTTATACCTCCATTAAATTCTGCCACGAAATCTTGCTCTTTGATTTAATGTCTTTCATCCAAACAACATTTCTAATAGCTCGTGTTAGTGCTACATACAATACTCGACTTTCTTCGTTAACTCGTTCATTTTGTTCCTGCGATACATCATAATTGGAATTATATTTCTTGTTTGATTCATCTCCAATTCTAATTCCATATGCAAGTTTTTCATTTTCTACATACACATCTAAATCAGCTTTCTTCATTGATGCAATATCCATACTCATATATGGCATAATTACGCATCCATATTCCAATCCTTTTGCTTTATGAACAGTAGTACAAATCACTCGTATATCATCAGTCTCAACCTCAATATTTCGTGCGAGTTCTTCCTGCTTTGTCATAATATTTATGTGCATACTGTGTTCTATCACATTGAGAGTTAAGTAATCTACACTATATGTTTTAATTATTTTCTCTAATACCAATTCATAATTTGCTTTATAGAATCTTTGTTCACTATCGGTATCTGAATATTGATACCAAGGCCGACATCCTTCATAGATACTCCTCAGCAGCATTAAAATTGGTTGAACCTTAGTATCCATAATTATCTTTTCCCATGTTGTGTTCATCACAGTTGTGAAATACTGATTAAGTACATCTGTTAACTTTTTTACCTGCTCCTCTGTGCCTAAACCATGTAATCCTTGTATATCTAACTGAATTCCTACATAATTTGAATCTATTAAATTAAAAAGATTCACTGGATCTCTCGGGTTAAGCAGCGCAATTACCAATTTATACAAATCTAAAGCAGGCATAAGCTGATATAAATCTCCACCTACTTGAGTTTCTATAAACTCACCTCGAACCTTTGCTTCTTCCAAAATATTATGAATTTGCCAATTATCTCTTACCAAAATGGCAATTATCATATCTTTAGAAGATAGTTTATGATGCTTGGATAGATATTTTATAATATCTTTCTGCCTTGCGATTTCTACAAAGAGCTGTTCCATCCTCTGCTCATCGCCGTCATACTCTAATTTGGTCACTAACTCATGTTCCGATAGATACGTCTCAACACTACTGGTAAGTGAATCCTTTCCTTTACGAAATGGCAAATACCCATTTGTGCCCATTTTAGAAAATACTGCATCAAATTTATCTAATAATCTCTTATCAGTTCTATAATTTATGGTAAGTGAAAATTCTTCCCATTTTTCTTTATCTGTTCTAATCAGATCAAACGCACTAATTGTCGCACCTCTAAAACGGTAAATACTCTGCTTTAAGTCGCCAACTACAAACAACTTTGTATCTTTAATCACATTTTGCAACTTTAAGAAAGAATCAATCTGAACATCATCAGTGTCCTGAAACTCATCAATAAATAAGTACTTATATTTAAGACCACATTTTTCCTTAAATGCACCATTTACTGCATCGTTCAGTAACAGCATACTTTCTTTCAAATCAATTTTATTTTTTGAGAATATCTGCTCTTCGTATTCATTTTCTGCTGGTATCATAACCTTCATAATGACATCATCAAAAAATGGCCATGCTTCAAATGTTCCCAAATTTTCTGCTTTAAATTCTTTAATCCCATAACTCTTATTATATAATTGCTGTGAAAAATGCATTAACAATTTTCTGAACTTATGAACAGGCATTCTTAGTTGTTGGGCAAAATTCGCGTCCTCTTTTTGCTTTTCAACTAGAAAATTATTAAGATATTTCTCATATACTTGCTCTTTCGCATACTCACTTGAGGAAATTGCAAAATCCGCACCCAGTCCATATTCCATTGCACTGCTTTGCAAAACAGCTTTTGCAAATTTATGTATGGTCGAAATCTGCATTAAGTCTACAGCCTCTATTTCATGTAGCACTTTTTTATTTTTAGTAAGAATATAACAATTCATAAAATACTGCTTTAGTCTTAACTTCATATTATCAGCAGCTTCATTCGTAAAAGTTACCATAGCAATCTCATCTACAAGATTATTTACAAATCGTTTTCTGCTCATGCACAAATAGGCAATACGAGATACCATTGAGTAGGTTTTGCCAGTTCCCGCACCTGCTTGAACAAGTATATTTTTATCACCCATTGCATGTTCAACCTTATACTGTTCAAAATTCCAGTTTGTAGAATTTGCAACATCTTCAAGTATCAATTTTTGTTGTTCTGTATATTGTCCCTCTACAATAATTTCATCATTATTCAAATCCAAATTATGAGTATAGATTTCAAAATTAAATATTCTATATGATCCAGATACACCACTAAAATCATTTCTTTCATCTATTTCTGCCAATCTCACATTTTCTTTATCAGAAATAATACCTCTGGCATTAAATCCTGCTTCCAGCTTATTACATACGGATAGTAAATCTATTTCATTCTTAACAAATGCAATAATCTTTGTTCCGGCAAAATACATTTCTATCAATTCATCTGAATCCTTTTCTGTTAATTCTTTGTTGAATACCTTCAGTAATGAATATGCATCCGAAACCTCTACAATTTGATCATCCTTTGCCTTATATGATGGTTCAAAATGTTGTCTTACTATAGCCATTGCTTTTTCATCAAACGGAGTACTGTTTAACGGCTTTTTCTTGACAAATGCATTTGATATCTTCTGCCCTAGCTTAGTTGCTGAATTCAGGTCATCTGAGAAAATAGTAAAATTCCTAGATGATACAATGTCTAACCTTACATCCTTATATTCTTTTTCTGATATAAACGGATAACATACCATTGATAATACAACGGGACTTATTGCAAACTGGTCATTCAAAAAGTTCAGCCAATCAAATCTATATACTCTTGCCTGTTTCTCTGGAGAACCATAAATTTGGGTTTCTCCTTGAATCACAATTTCATCAGGACCTTTCACATCAAAGATGTACTGAGACTGCCATCCTTTTACTTCAATGACCATAATTCCAACATTTTTTATAAGCAATGCAAAATCAAATTCACGATCATCAACCACCTCTCGATGATTATAGACAACAACATCATTAGGCAATAATGAAGACAGTTTTTCCCATACTAACGCTTCACCTTTATATTCAGTTGGCTTGTTATCCATCATTAATGCCATAACGAATCTTTCCTCCTATATACCATCATCAAAATATTCTTCTTCTATTCGATAAACCGTGTAACTATGAACTGGTTCCAACCCCACTTCATATTGGATCATCAACTTTGCTAATTCGTGGCCATTTATTAGTCTTAATGGAGTTGCATTTGACCCATTTTGAATTTCTCTTACATACTTCTTTGCTTCTTTTGTAAAGTCAGAAGTTGTAATAAATACACCTTTTTGGGCTTTTTGCATAGCACCTACAAATGCTTGCGTATCATGAGAACCCACATTATTTCCTATAGCATATCTTTTTGCTTGGATATATATTTTGCTAAGTCCTAGCTTATCTTCATTTATTATTCCATCTACCCCACCATCATGCGATTTACCAACAACACTTCCTGAAGACCGGTCATATCCATACCCCATCTTCATAAGAAGTTCTACTACTAATCGTTCAAAGAATTCAGGTTTGCATTGCAAAATTCTTTCAATCAAATTATCTTCTAACTCTTTTACATGTAATTCGTAGGCTCTTTCTATTTTTTCTTCAGCCAACATTTCATTTTCAGAATCATCTTGTATCAGTTCTTTTTGAAAATTGTCTTCTTTTGATTCAGGATTAATTAATGCATAGTAATTAGTTTTTCCTATTCGTTTCTTTAAATAAAAATACTTAGTTGGCGATGACGATGGGAAATCTAAATCTCTACAATAAACCCTAAGCTTTGCATGAACAGCCGCTTCCGGTGTTTTAGCTCCAAAAGTGTACAACTTTTTCTCTACGATTTTATTGTAAATTTCTTGTGATGTCATTCCTTCAGAACTATCCTGTAAAACAGTCTTAATAGCATCAACAATAGTAATGTTATTTTCCATAATACGCACCACCTTGTAGCTATATTGTCTTTAATAAACTTAGGAAACTATTGATATCGTCTTCCGTTGTATATTTATTGATTGACACTCTAAGTACTTTTGTAACCTTATCTTCTAGTCCAAGCGCCTGTATTACATAAGATGGTTCTCCGGCACTACAAGCAGAACCCGTAGATAAAGCCACCGCTTCGCTAATTTTCTTGATAAATCTTTCGTTATGAAAATCAGTTTTATCTACTGTCAAACTAACTATACCCGGTAAACGTTTTGATGAATCTACAGTTGTATGAATACCATCAATTGTAGAAATACCATCAATCAACATATCATCCAAACTTTTTATATGTGCTTCATTTTTCTTAAGATCTCTAAGTGCTATTTCTGCTGCTTTGCCAAAACCTACAATATTATGAACTGCATGTGTTCCTGCACGGAATCCAAATTCCTGCTCTCCTCCATGCATAAATGCTGTAATAGGTTTTATCCCATAAGCATCGGACTTCATAAATGCAGCACCTATTCCCTTAGGTCCATATATTTTATGTGCTGAACAAGAAGCATAATCGATTCCCATTCTCTTAACATCAATTTCTATCTTACCTAAGGCCTGTGTTAAATCAGAATGAAGTGCAATATTATTCTTCTTACAGATTTCTGCTACTGACTCAACATCACTTATCGTCCCTATTTCATTATTCACATAAAGCATTGATACAAGTGCTGTATTTTCTTTGATCGCAGAAGTAACTTCTTCAACACTAATCTCACCATCTAGAGTAACTCCAACAAATGATGCCTCATATCCTCTATTCACTTTTTTCTTTCTGCCAAATAAAGATGTGGTAGGATCATTGTTTGAATATAATTCACCATTCAAATACTTACAGGTGTTTAATGTTGCCTTGTGTTCTACAAGAGATGTAATCACATGATTCCTACCATCTCCGTAAAACTTTCTATAATCCAAGTATCCCTTAATAATAAAATTTGTACTTTCTGTTGCTCCTGCTGTGAAAATAATCTCATCCGGATTTGCTCCTAATAACTTTGCAACCTTTTCTCTGGCTTCCTCGACAGCATTCTTAGCATTGGTTGCTTTGCAATAATATTTACTTGATGGATTTCCAAACTCCTCATTCAAATATGGAAGCATCGCATCTCTAACTTCCTCATCAATAGGAGAGGTTGCACTATTGTCTAAATAAATCATTTTTATTCTCCTTTCGAAATCATTTCAATTACACTAGCAGCAAATTGTGCATATTGATTTCTGAAATTCATTTGAAAATATCGATCTAACTCTCCCTTTGCCTCCTCTTCGCTATCAAATTCTTTTGAATCTGGAAAATTTAATTTATCAGATACTAATTGAATTACTTTTTCTGAATATCCTTTTATATTTTTGTCAGGGTTCGCAAGAACTTCAACTTTTTCTAGCAAGTACAAATTTTTGATATTTCCATTTGTCTCTCTATCGATAAATACATAGTTAAATAAAGAATTCTTATACTTCTTTATTTCCTCGGGATATTCATACTCAAACGTCGCATTTGTACTTAACTTACATTCACATTTTCCACTATCATTTATGATGAAGTGTTCCACACTATATTTTTCAGAATTATTCAAAAATTGTTCTAATTCCTTAGTTTTATGGGGCTTGATTCGTATTCCATTGTTGTCAATATCAAAATATTCATATATCGTAGCAATAGATTTACATCTAAACTCCTGCTTTTCCTGTGAAATACTTTGGCTTTTAGTTAGAACAAATTTATAGCCAGCCGATATTTGCCTACTCGTTAATTCTCTTTCCTCAAAACAAGTTATGGCATAATTTACCATTTGTCCTTCCCAGTCATCTGATCTTATAATTTTATAAAGCCCATCACTGTTTTTCTTTGTTTCATATAAAGTAAATAATGTAGATGTTACAAAAACCCCATATATTGAATCAAAATTATCCTTACGAAATTCTAAATTTATAAAGCTTTCCAACAAGTATTTGATTATTAAACAATTTGGAGCTTTATTCTTGTCTAATACTACTTTTCGAAGCAAATTATACATAATATCTATTTCATCGTTATCCACCTTAGATTTCTTATCTGCATCTGCCAGTTTCTTGTAATACCCTCTTATTTCAGCCGGTGCATGCGTTTCTGTTACAATAGAAACTAAAAGTTCTTGTATCTTATCCAATGCAATTAATTTTTCTCTAATATATTTTTTATTATGTATAATTTTAACTATATGTTCTCCAGCGCTATACTTGTTACCTTCGATCTCTTTTTCATTCTTCAACGTAAAATCTGTTGAGAATTCTATCAAACGATAACTTTCATGTTTTGATAACTCACACTGTAAAAAGTGCTCCAAAAGCATCATAAACGGATAATCAATGTGCGTATTTAATACTTTACTTTCTTGTTTTAATTTACTCCAGATTTTGAATAATTCCTCTGAGTTATCTTGCGCAAACAGATAACCCTTAAAGATGTCTTCTGCATCTAATCGCACTCCTTTAAGATTCACATCCAAAAATGCCTCAATACTTCTCTCCGCAGAATCTGTTTCAATAATCACATTCAATTGTGATTGTTCCAAATTCTTGAGAAAATCCTCTGCCTCTGCAATATTTGCAAAGAGATCAACTTTTTCCATGGCATCCCATATTTCCATGTATTTATCACGCTGGCCATAACAATCACTTCTGATTATTTCTTCCATTTCAGATTCAGGAATCTTTTCTAAATCAAAAAAATGATTACATAGATTTCTAAATCCAGGGAAACTTTCTACCGTTATTTCACAAGTCTCAAATATATCAAACCGTTCCGAGTATTTACTCTTAAAAAACAAAACTATTAGTGCAATTACCGTCGTACGTTGTTGTCCATCAAGAATCTCGTAATCGCTTTGTCTTTTTGTGAATATTAGGTTTCCAAGAAATTTTGATCCCTTCCTAACATCATTAATAAGGGTAATTAAATTGTCTTTTGTCCATCTAATTTCTCTTTGAAAATATGGGACAATGTATTTTCTGTTTTCTTCCAAAGTTATTAATGATGTACTATTAGTTCCGTTTCTAAATTGAATGTCTGCGCTCTTTATCCCATATAATTCTTTAACAGTTATTACCGTTCCAACCATTGTTCCCATAATTTTTCCTCTTTCCTGTTATACGGTATCTCCCTCACCCAATACTTGCAAAATGTACTTATCCATATTTCCAGCGTGATTGTACATATCAAGTAATAGCTTACTTCCCCTATCTATATGCGCTTTAACATACTGTGGAAAGTACTCTTCATCTGTCAGGTATCTTCCTTCCACCTGCTCTATAAGCACCTTAAAATATGTATCATTATCTCCAGTAATTGTTTGCCTATTTAAATCTAGCCCGTCAGAATCTGACTTATAATCAGCAACAGATGTTTTTTCTAATATAGACCACGCTATTGCATGCTTCACCAATGTATATGGTTTGTAATTTGTTCTATTTTCTAGTTCCTCAAAGATTTCTTGTGTTCTCTTTGATGTTTTTAATCTAAATATCATTGGTTACACCTCAAAAAAGTAATTATTCTTAATTGTAGTTCTATTTTCGTTTTCGTCATTGATTAACAGATACTCTTTAGAAACATAAGGTTTTACTATCTTATAGTACTCCTCATTTATTTCTTCATCCGTAGACAGAATAATTACCTGATCACTAATATTAGGGAAGAACTTCTCTGAGATTTCTCTCCTATGATTTGCATCAATTCTCGCATACGGAGTATCAATAATAAACGGGATATTCTGTCCTGATATCTCAATTATCGCCCAATATAATGCCAAGATAAAAATCTGACGCTCTCCCTTTGACAATCTCCCCAATTCAATCTTCTTATACAATCGAATTGGTTCCTGCTCAAAATCAGATTCAGACTTATTTTTTAGCACATTTATTGAAGTACCTTCCAACATTTTGACTAGTCGCTTTTCACCTTTAGTACCAATAAGATTTGTAAATTCCGAATTACCCAAATTCTTATATAGTGTCAAAAGTTCCTTGCCATTGTATTCCTCATCTTGATACAAATTGAAATCAAAATTCTTTCCAATTTCAATATGCGTTATCAAATTATTCTTTCTATAAATTGCCTTCAGTTTTTGAACAATAGCCTTTTCTAGTTTCCTTCTTATACTCACAGTCTTCTCTTCTAAGAACTGTTCCATCATAGAAGAAATACCGAAGCTTAGCTCGTACACATGCCTATTCTGAGCATTTGATTTAAGAATTTGCATAGCTTTATCTCTAGTTTGTTCTTGCATCTGCAATTCTCTATCAATTTCCTCTAATCTATGTTGTGAATCATACAGTATACTTGATAGGTCATCTTTTTTCTTTAAAATTTCATTTTCTCTCTGAGCAAATTCATTAATGTCCTCCTCGCTCATTGAGTTTTTCAAAATTCTATTAATTTCTGCTGTTCTTTCAGAAGCTGCCCTCCTTTTATTGACCATATCAACCATTGCTGATACATCGAAATCATCCAAAGACGATACAATTCCATTTACTCGACCAATATCCTCCTTTGATAGATCAAACATCATTTCCATGTCTTCACGGAAACCTTTTGGTCTAAATGTATCCAACAGATGATCCATTAACTGATCTACTTTTGCATCGGACACATCACCTTTTAGTAAATCAGATATTGCATCTCGTTTCAGCTTACTTTGAACGTAATAAAATATCTCACCTTTTTCTTCAAAATCTAATTGTGCCATAATAGGATCAGCAAAATCTCGCAGTATATAAAATGGCATAAGCCCTTCCACAAACAACTTAATATTTGTAAGTGATTCCGTTTTTACCTTTTCAGCTAGAGCATACTCATCTTCTAACTGTTTTTTCTCCTTACGTGAAATTCCTCCTGCATTTTTAAAAGCAGTCGCCAATTCAGTAAGTTGAATATCAATATTTTCTAGTTCTTTTGTCAAATTGCCTACTTCGATATCAAGGTTTTCCTTTTCGGTTTCTAATGTTTCTATCTGCTGCTTTGCCGATTCATATGTGTCATAGACCTCATCGTCATCAGCAGAATTGTTCTTTGTTACATACCCACGTGTGAATTTACGGATAATTTCAAACACATCCATTCCACACATAGTAAATACTGCATTTCTAACATATGTGTTGTATGCACTGGTAGAGAAAATATTACCCACTTCTTCTCCATCAAATAAAAAGAACTCAAACAGATCTGGAGGAATAATGCTACGCAAATAGTTCTCAAAATATGACAATTCTTGATCATTTAGTAGCTTTCCATCCCTTTCTACTGTGTATTCCTCTGTAAGCCTTTGATTGGTATAATCCCATTTTCTAGTTATTACATAATTTCTTATCTCACGTTCTATCTTAAGTTGTAGAGTTATCTGCACTTCTGCCTCAACAACTTCCTGTTGAAATGCTTTTGAATTTATTAAATCCTTTATTTTGGAAATATAGTGATTGTTTACACCTACATAACCATATGCCAGTGGACCATATAATACCACCTTAATCGCAGTAAAAAGAGATGTTTTTCCTGCTCCATTTTTTCCACCTATAAGAACAATATTCTTCTCTTTATCAGTTATCTCAAAATCAAATTCATTAGTACCCTCATAGGAGCTGAAATTATATAATTTTACTTTATTGATTTTCATTTTCAATCTCCTCAATTATTTCATAATGCAACCATTGCTGATTTAACAACCTATCCATACCATCTCTAAGTATCTTTTGGTTTGAATAGTTTTTATTTTGATAAACCGATAATAACAGATTGCGTACTAATTCTTCCGGAACGTCATTTTGCTGTGCTAATATTTCTAGCTCTTCAGCCGTTTCAGAATCAATTAGTGGTTCCTTGTAATCATACCAAGGTAACTTTTCTCCAGTTATTTTCTCATACAGTTCTACTAACACTCTACGTGACAAATCTAATTCCTGATCCCAGATTTCATCAATTGCCTTTAACTCATCTAAAGTAATCAATTCATATCCCATTATCTGCTGAGTTTCCAATAATTTCTGAAGAATGAGTTTTCTTGCCCTCCAGTTAAAAGGACCAAAGCCCATATTTCCCTGTTTATCACGGTAAACAGTTCCGTTTCTTCTCTTCTTTTCACGAAATTCCTCATTATCTCGGATGCTCATGAGCCAGCTTCTAAACTCTGCCAAAGGAATAAGCTCCCTATGCCCACTTTTAATAAATCCATTTAAAGATTTATCTTCCTTTACAACCGTACATACCCAACATCCAAAACGTGAATTACCACAGCTTTGAGTTTGTCCCCCTGCCTGCATGCCAGCAAACGGACATTCCCCACTATCAGCATCTGCATAAAGAGCTACCAGTTCACTATTATCAGACCCCCAAGGTGTTCTTCCTCCATCACATCTAAGTAATACATCCCAGACATCATCTGTGGTAAGTTCAACAATTGGATTGTAAACATATGCATCCTGTATTGTCTCATGTCGGTTAAGAAGTCTATTGGCAAGCTCTCTACCTTCAATTCTTCTCTTTCTGGCAATACTTTCTGCTTTTCTAACACCAAGAAGAACTACTACTTCTTTTCCTTCTTCATCTATAACTTCTTGTATATATTCGCCACTTGGGTTTATTTTCAATCTGTCTGTGCACCATCTAAATGTTCCATTCATTCTCGGTGTCGGAAATCCTCTACCAATTACATTTGCCCAAAACGAATTGTTCGGTGGTGGTGTAACCATAGCAGATTTGATTGGCAGCCCATCTCTATCTGCAGCCTGTCCCAACAAATCATTCATTTTACTTAAATATATTTTTATAAGCGGATTTTCAATCAAAGTATCTGACGATACAATATAGACATTTTTGTGCCTATCTTCTGAATCTAATTCCAACAGCATCTTGTACACAAGTTCAACCACTGTTGTAGAATCCTTGCCGCCGCTATATCCTATAATCCATGGTCTGTCATCAGACTTATAAACATACTTAATTTCTTCAATTAACTCCTCAAGCGTATTTTCGTTAAAATAACTATTCGCCATCTTTATCACCTCTTTGTTGAGCCACTTCGTTTAACAAACGCAAACTCAGCTCTTTTTTTGTGTCGTCCATCGTTTCAACGACATTTAATATCTGCTGTTCATAGCTGCTTTCCTCAGTGATAAGTGTTTTCCTACCAATAAGTTCATCTAAAGAAATCTTGTATAAATCAGCTGCACCATGTAAAAAATCCACATCTGGTGCCGTGGTATTCCTTTCTATGTTACTCACTATTTGTTGAGACAAATTGAGAGCGTCTGCTAATTGTTTTTGTGTGTATCCATATTTCTTTCTTAATTCAGATAATCTGCTTCCAATTTCCATAGAAATGCCCACCTTTCCAATTATTTATTGTACTATAACCAAACACCTTTTACAATGAAATTTTGTATTCAGGGTATTGACTAACAGTTTTTTTGTATTATAATAAAAATACAAAGTTTTTGTTAGTCAAAAAGGAGAAAAGGAGGATTAAAACAATGTTTATTTGTAAAATATGTGATGAAGAATATGATGAAAGCATGCGTTATGCTCGTGATTCCAGATATTGCAAGAAATGTGGAGAAGAACGAACTCAATATTTTTCTTACAGACGTGACACTTTGGCTTCATTGCGCTCTATGCCTCTTGAAGCAAAGATAATTCAAACAAAATTTCTAATTAACCAGGCTGTCAGAACCTTTGGAGAAGATCACTGCTACATATCTTATTCAGGTGGAAAAGATTCTACCGTGTTATCCCATATAGCCAAACAGCTGTACCCAAATATACTACATTTATTTGCTAATACCACTAATGAATACCCAGAAACCCTAAAGCATGTTCAATGGGAAATCACGGAAAACCATACAAACATATTGATTGTCTATCCTATAGACGCAAAAGGAGAAATGTGGAATTTCAAAAAAGTTGTAGAACGCTATGGCTACCCTATGTTCTCCAAACGTGTTTCTAATGCCATCAGAACATATCAACACGCAAAAACACCTCGCACCAAACAAAACTCTATCGACTACATTGAACGTAATTTCAAGAAATATCAAAAATATTTGGAATTACCAATTTCTGATAAATGCTGCGACAAACTGAAAAAAGAACCTCTTCGCCGTAAAGCAAAAGAATTAGGAATGCAATGCGTTATCTTAGGAATTTTAGCATCCGAAAGTTACCAACGCGAAAAGGCTTGGCTTGAATACGGCTGCAATGTTTTTTATAAATTCAAAGATAACCAATGCAAACCTCTTTCTTTTTGGACTGATGAAGATATAAATGAATATATCGAAAAATATAATGTTAAGATTCCTGATTTATACAATATGGGTTATACAAGAAATGGTTGTATGTTTTGTGGGTTTGGAGTTCACCTTGAAGATCCAGAGTCAAATCGCTATCAAAAACTGAAAGAAACCCACCCCAAACAATACACCTATTTTATCAAAAATTTTGGTGGTATGATGCTGCAATTTGATGTAGTTGCATAGAATCTCTATGAAAGAGAAGAGACTAACAATATTTTTGTTTTCTCTCCCTATATAGTCAAGTCTTTTTTCCTTGAAAATCAAGGATTTTTAGTGTTTCATCAATAAATATCTCAGAAGAAGGAACCCTAGGAATGGACATTTCTCTGTATCTGGTACGAAAATAGTGGATTTTGGGTACACGAAGTAAAACGTCTTCTTATTTCGTTCTACATGGCCTTGTGTGTACCCATCCATCTACGGCAGCGAACCTCCCATATCTACCAGGATCATCAGTCTATGCCAAGTCCTAACTTCTCTCGTCCCGCCTGTCCATAACCAGGGTGTCAGCTCAGCTCCTCTACAGGGTCATGCCCTCTGGAAAATATTCCTGCCGGCTACTGGCTCATTCTTTGTTTGCTGCATTACTGACTTCTTTCCTGCAACAGTACCTTCCGGTGGACGTTTTCCTGTTACATTCCATTTGTTTATTGCTTCCAGCTATCATGGCTGGTCTCAGCCCTCCATTCTTTCCTTTCAAAGGCTCAGACCAACCATGATACACTGTTTCTTTCTCTTTATGCTGCTAACTGTATTTCTGGTCTTACAATGTCATTTAACATCTTCTGACCGTCATAATCCACGCCTTTCGTTAGTATCGTATAAAATATCCGAATCAGTTTACATGCCACCGCTATCACCGACTGCATCTTTTTCAGTGGATTTTTTCCCCTCGTCCGATAATGACTATGGATCTCTTTAAACTCTTTATTTTTCCCAATCACGTATATCGCAGCTTCATACAATGCATATCACTCACTCAAATTGAGTTTGCACCCTGATAACATCTATCCTAGTGCCACAACCTATGACATCTAATCCACAGCCTAAACCCTACCGCTATTCTCTGGCTACTCAATTCTCCCCAATCAGACCGAAAAGTAGATATGTTTCCATACAAGAAAACCGAGCTTCCCGCAAGGCTTCTCTGATGATACTAGCCTCGCAAAAAGCCTGGAAACAAGCCACTTTTCAGCCTTTATTTCTCTTTTCTAGACATCAAGCACACAGTTTCGACTGTGTTTTCGTTGAGCAACCGAATTGCTTCGCCTTCAAAACCTTCATAATACACCGGAAATACCAGACCACTAATTCCGATGATACTCTCACTATTTTTTACCTGTCTTCTTCTCCAACATTTTTATTGAATTCAGGTAGTCTTCTTCCACCGTACTGAGTGTTCGCGCTTTATATTTTTTATATTCACCCGTTGCTTTATCAACAGCCTGTTTGTGTGATATACTTCCATTCCCCTGCAAAAGCTGTTCACCGCTCATTGTCAGAATCCGATCCAGATGCTCTGCCCAGTCCCTCATTGTCATAGCCTGTTCTCGTTCTGCCTGACGTTCTGCAAAATCAAGATATCCCGATACCAGCTGTCCCATTGCACGCAATTCTTTTTCAGATAAATAATTCTTGGCAACTACAGCTTCCTTTAAGGTTGGCTGATTGCCTTTAAAAGTAGTAAGTCCCATAAATTCTTTTTCTGCATCGGCTCTGGTATAAATTACTTCTGCTGCAGTTTGTCCATGAATTGCGTAATGAATTTTGTTTTGCACTTTTTTGAAAAATACAATGGATATTTCCGCTTTCGGATCAT
>PPYE01207515.1_pt1 | contig 28706 bp, 26 predicted proteins | sample 1559881 | NCBI WGS metagenome assembly PPYE01 (sample SAMN08240022, study PRJNA423297) | Human gut metagenome, whole genome shotgun sequencing project. | reverse complement strand
TCAACTACTTCAACATAACCATTTTCAGATGCTTCTATTAGTGCTGCGTCGTTTCTAGCATGCACATTTGCTCCATGTTCAAGGAGAATCTTAACTATTTCAACATAACCATTTCCAGATGCATCTCTCAGTTCACTATCATTACAAGTATGTACGTCTGCTCCATGCTCAAGAAGAACCTTAACTATCTCAGCATACCCATACCAAGATGCCAATCGTAATGCCAAGTCGTAATCAGCATGGACATTAACTCCTTCTGCTAAGAGAGTTTTTACTAATCTCTTTCTTCCATATTTACATGCATACCAAAGTGCGAAATTGTATTCATCCACTGGACTAGTATTTACGGGATTTTCATAATTTTCCATTTAGTTTTCCTCCGCTATCATTATTGTCTTTTATACCACATTTTACAAAGTACTTCTTTTACTTTAACATGTTTATTATAAATTGCTGTTTTGAGTGCATAGTCATTTTCAGCTTCTACGTTTGCCCCATTTAATATTAATAATTCTACTACATCCTCATGACCATTGTGGGCTGCACTTTTTATTGCGTTATCATTTAAAGCATTTACATCAGCGCCACTTATAATGAGTACTCTGACCGTTTCAACATAACCTTCTGATGAAGCTCTCCTTAATGGTAAGTCATCACAAGTGTGTACATCAGCGCCATACTTAATAAGTAATCTCACGGTTTCAGTATTACCATTCTCAGATGCATTTTTTAGTGACTCTTCGCCTTTAGCGTGAACATCAGCACCATTTTCAAGTAGTAAGGCAACTATTGGGGTATACCCATACTTAGAAGCAGTGCGTAGCAAATATTCGTCATCAAAATGTATATTAGCTCCCGCTTCTATAAGAATTTTTACTACTTCAATATGATTATAAAGCACCGCCCGGCCTAGAGCCTCATCATTTTTAGCGTATATATCTGCTCCATATTTAAGAAGTATTTCCACTACTTCCACGTAACCTTGCTCAGATGCAGTTATTAGTGCTTTTTCATCCTCAGCATGAATATTGGCACCATGCTTAAGTAATATTTCAACTGTTGATGCATGACCGTTAAGCGACGCAAAAAACAATGCACGATTATTAATATTTGCACCGTTTTCGAGAAGCACTTTGATCACTTCGTCATGTCCTGCCATAGATGCATACATTAATGCAATGCCAGCTTCAAAGTATGTATTAAATCCTTTCTTTATTAATTTTTTTACACTCCTTATTTTTCCATACCGACACGCGTACATAAGTTCAGAAGCACTCACCTCTTCCGGATATCTGCTCTTAGTTTCAATAAAATTTAGCATTTTGTTTTCCTCCATAATCTAAATTGCAATTTTTATTGCTTTTTCATAAAATTAAACTTGTTACAATTATAGCATAATTCTAAAATTATGTCAAATAAAATTGCTTTAATTATACTTATAATGCAAATTAAAACTACCCGTTTTACGGGTAGCCCTATTTATTTTTTTAGCACTATAGCAAACAAATACCACAATAGATAACAAACAGCTGCAAGCAGTATTACAACTATTATTACAAAATGTGTACGAGAAAAAATACTGTAATCCACATTTTCTGTAACAACGGAAACTTTTTTTATTTTATAATTCGAATCTATTCTAAGTTCAGAATATAAATTAATCCAGTTTTCTTTTTTGCTGATAACTCTATCTTTTACTCTCACAACTTTTTCATTATTGTCAGTACCGTCTATTATTGCACTAATTCTAAAAGAAAGTCTTGCACTTTGCATTTCAGATGGAAGCCCAGCTACTATGAGATTACCTGTATATGGATCAAAAGAATAACTTACATCAATATTCTTCCATTCTTTTTTTACACTAAAAGTACAAAAAAATATTATGGCAATAATTACTAGTACCATGAAATTAGCTAAATATCCTAGCTTTCTTGAATAAATACTAACTCTTCTCATATGTATCTCCTTTATTCGTTACATTTTATATATTTAAATTCTCTATAAGAGAAATTTATACTAACGAGTTTTCTCATTGTAAAAAAATATTAGATAGATAAAATATACAGTTATATTCACTATAGCTACAATAAATATAATGGTTATAGTTAAGGATGCTTCACTTGGAATGTCATTTCCTGTCATTTTTACTATTTCCATATTTATATCCTTAATAGCATACTTATCGTTTATTGAAAGTACCTGATATAAATTAATTTTATCATTTACTTTAACTTTTTGATTAAATACCGCCCCTTTTATTACACTATCCATATTTTCTATACTAACATCTACTTTAAATGTTACGTCTGCGTCTTTAATGCCTTTTGGTAATTCTAAGATGGTAACATTTCCAGTTACGCTATCTAATAAATACTTAGCTTGACTTTCATCAGTTATGCAAAAATCAAATGCGTATATTGTAATAAATGATACAATCATAACAGCCATTGAAGATATTGCTAAAATCTCCAAAATATTTTTTATAATACTTTTTTTCATAAAAAGCTCCTTTAATTAAATTGCTTTATATTTAAACTCATATTTATGAGGCTATCTAAATTAATTTATGTTAAATAATTATACCACTATAGTTTAAAAAGTCAATATTTTATAAAAAAAAGATATAAGTAAATTTTACTTATATCTAAAAAATATTATATATTACATATTTTTATAACACTTCATACAAATTCCTAAATCGTCAAATTCATTAGCATAAGTCCAACATCTAGGGCATTTTACACCTGTTGATTTTGAAACTTCAACTTTTCTTTCATTTGATTTTTCTATTTCAAATTCTGATACTATAGAAACAAGTTTAATTTCTTCTTTATTATTGCATGCAAACTCATACTCTTTTCCATCAGTGTAAAGCGTAACTTTACTATCTAGTGAACTTCCAATTTCTCTTTTTGCCCTTGCCTCTTCTACTGATTTTGCAAAACTGTCTTTAATTTCAAAAATTTCATTCCACTTAGCAATTAAAGTATTATCTTCGTATTCATTAGTATATATAGGGAAATCTTCTAATAAAATACTTTCTTTTTTCTCATTCATAGGTTTTATATAAGAATAAATTTCCTCTGATGTATAAACAAGTATTGGAGATAAAAGACGAGTAAGTATGTTTAATATATCATACATAGTAGATTGACAACTTCTTCTTAATTTATGATCTACTCTGTAAGTATATAGTCTGTCTTTAATAACATCCAAATATTTAGCAGATAATTCTAAGTTACAAAATCTGTGAATTTCGCTATAAACCAAATGATACTCATAACTTGAATATGCATCATTTATATACTCTACTAATTTTTCTACTTTATACATCATATATCTGTCTAGTTCATCTCTATCTTTATATTCTACATAATCAGACTTTGGATCAAAATCTGATGTATTGCCAAGTAAAAATCTTATAGTATTTCTTATTTTCTTATATACTTCTGCAATTTGTTTTAATATATCTTTTGAAAGCCTAATTTCTGCATGATAATCTGATGAAGTAGCCCAAAGTCTTAAAATATCTGCGCCATATTCATTTACAATATCAATAGGGTCTATACCATTTCCAAGAGATTTTGACATCTTTCTTCCTTCGCCGTCAACTACCATACCATGTGTTACAACTTCTTTGTATGGAGCTTCTCCTTTTGTTGCTACAGCGGTTAAAAGTGATGATTGGAACCATCCTCTATACTGATCATTTCCTTCAATGTACATATCTGCTTTTCCTTCAGGGAGACCATATGCCTCATTTAAAACGGCAGTATGAGAAGAACCTGAATCAAACCATACATCCATTATGTCTTTTTCTTTTTCTAGTTTAGTGCAACCACATTCACATACAAAATTATTTCCTATAATTTCTTCTGGAGTTTTTGAAAACCAAGCAGATGAACCTTCATTTGCAAATAATTCTTGAACTTTCTTTAAAGTTTCATGAGTTACATACTCTTTTCCACAATCTGCACAGTAGAATATAGGAATTGGCACTCCCCAACATCTCTGACGTGAAATGCACCAATCTGTTCTATCTTTGATCATGTTTTTCATACGTTCTGCTCCCCAACTTGGGTACCATTTAACATTATCAATTTCTGAAAGTGCTTTTTCTCTAAAGCCATCTATTGAAGCAAACCATTGAGTAGTTGCCCTATATATTACAGGCTTTTTGCATCTCCAACAGTGTGGATATTGGTGGGTAATCTCTTGAGATGCAAATAACATACCACTTTCTTTTAGATCTTCAATTATTGCATCATTTGCTTTCGTATAATACATTCCATTGTATTTGCCCGCAAGTTCATTCATCTTACCATGTTTATCTACAGGAACAATTATATCAATATCTTTGTATCTTTTACAACATAAGTAATCTTCGTGTCCGTGACCAGGTGCAGTATGTACACAACCTGTTCCAGCATCAAGTGTAACGAGTAAATCTTTATCTGATCCTAGTATAACACGTGAAGTTTTATCATCAATTACAGGATTTAAACAAATTATATTTTCAAGTTTGCTTCCCTTTAATTCTCCAAGTATTTTATACTCTTCAAATTTTCCTACACTCATTACTTTTTCTACTAACTCTTTGGCCATTATATATTTCTTATCACATGCTTCTACTACAGCATAATCAAAATCTTTATTTAATGTTATAGCCATATTTCCTGGAAGAGTCCATGGTGTTGTAGTCCAAATTACTATGTATAAATTTTCAGTTCCATACTGTGATAATATTCCTTTATCATCAATAACTTTAAATTTAACATATATTGATGTAGAAGTATCATCCTTATATTCGATCTCAGCCTCTGCAAGCGCAGTTTCACAGTCACTACACCAATATACAGGCTTTAAATCACGATAAATGTAACCCTTCTCATACATCTTTCCAAACACTTCTATTTGCTTTGCTTCAAATTTTTTATCAAGTGTTAGATATCTTTTTGTTTCATCACGATAATCTCCAAGTCCTCCTAAACGTTCAAATTGAGTTGCAGTTTTCTTTACAGCCTCAAGAGCAAATTCTTTACATATTTTTCTAAATTCAGTTACCCCAACATCATCTTTTGTAATTTTCTTTTCTTGTTGAACTTTCTTTTCTATTGGAAGGCCATGTGTATCCCAACCTGGAACGTATGGAGCATAGTATCCATTCATTGTTTTATATCTTATAATTATATCCTTTAAGATTTTATCGATTGCATGTCCTGTATGGATACTTCCATTAGCATAAGGTGGGCCATCATGAAGTACAAATCTTTTTCCAGTATTTTTGTTTTTTTCCAATGCTAAATAATAAACTTTTTTTGAAATAAAATCCTCCAAAATTTTAGGCTCTTTTGCTGGTAAATTTCCTCTCATTTCAAATTCGGTTTTTGGTAAGTTTAGTGTTGAAGAATAATCTTTTTTTTCTTCCATAAAAAATCCCCCTTTTAATTTTAAGTATGAAAAAATCGCACATGCCTGTATAAAAAGGCCACATGCGATCATATTGCACAATTATATTCTACCTTTATTATACACCATACTAACATATGTGTCCTTTATAACGTAAGGATTACGGCTACACTTAATTAGATTTCTCTGTTCAGCTTGCAACTCGAGGATGATTTTCATAGTATACTACTCTAATTAGGCTTTCACCACCCCTAACTCGCTACATATTTTATAATACTATTACTCGTTCCTGTCATAGTTTTTAACTACGAATCATTATACCACAACATTTTTTTAATGTAAATACTATAAGTATCTATATTTTAATTTTTATTTTGACTGTATATATCTATTTTTTCTTCATCATCTTTTTTTGTTATTTCATCTTGTTTCTTTTTTTCTTCTTGTTTTTTTAATTCTTCTTGTCTTTTTTTCTCCTCTTCTTGTTTTTTTAATTCTTCTTGCCTCTTTTTCTCTTCTTCTTGTTTTTTTAATTCTTCTTGCTGTTTTTTATCATTATAGTTTTTCCATGGATTATTATTTGAAGGATCAGTAGGATCATAATTTCTGCATTCTTCGTTTTGAGAAATTTTCATTGATGTAGGTTTACCAAGAGGACCAGGATTGGCATCCGAATAAAACTCAACAACAGTTCCTCTATCTACATTTTCAAATATCCATTTAGCATCTGATATTTGAAGTCTAACACACCCCATAGAAGCTTTTGTACCAAGTTTATCATATTCCCACCATTCAAGTGTTCCATTATCTCCCCAAGCAGTATATGGAACTGAATGGAATAATATATTTCCTGTTATCTGTGTAACATAATGTCCAAAAACATTTCCAAAAAGTCCTAGCCACTCCCATCTACTTCCTATAGTGTATTTTCCAGAAGTTGGCGTATACGTTCCAACAGAACATACCATTGCTTTTAGTGGTTCATAATCTCCATTTTGATTTTTACTATATACAGTAACTGTATTTGTTTGATTATTTACTTTTATATAAAATCTCTTATTGGAAACCATTTTTTTATCGTCGGTATTATTTGCAGTTTGAGAATTTTCCTCTTCTTTTTTCTCTTCTTCTACTACTTCTTCTTTTACTTCTTCCAATTCATCAATGCTTTTAATATCTTGGTTTTCTAAATCATCTTCTAACTTTACTTCATCAAAATTTTCTTCATACACATCTACATTACTCATAGTTTCTATAGGCTTATTTTTGTTTACTAATACTACGCCTAATATTAGAAGTAATATTATTAATACTGACATAGTACCAATAGCTAAAACTCTCTTCTTATTTTTCCAAAAAGATTTAATTTTCATATTATACCTTCCTTATAAATTTCTTTAATAATTCTATTTGTTTACTTTCATCTATTACAGCAATTTTGCTAGCTTCAATTATTTTATCATAATCTATTAAAAAGAAATCAATTTCATATCCTAGATATTCTAATAGTTCTCTTATAAATTCTCTAGTAGCCCTTCCATTTCCTTCTCGGAATGGATGTAACACATTAAGATCAGTCATAATTGAAGAAATAAAACTAACTAGTTCATTTTCGTTTAAATTGGTTAACTTATCAAGGTTTATTTTTTCTATAATTATTTTTATATTATCCTTTATATACCTATAATCTGAAAATTTAAAATTATCTTTAGTAATATTCTCTTCTCTATATTCTCCAGCAAAATCATAAATTTCAGAGAAAAAATATTTATGAATAAACTTAAGTCTTTCTTCATTAAAATTATTTTCAAATTTTTCATAAACTGCTTTCCTAATAGTAAGCAATTTCAATGCCACAACTTTTTTTTCATATTCTTTTAATTCTTCTTCATTTCTTATATTAAGTTTATTTTTTAACACATCTGCCATGTCATATGTGTATTTGGAATTTATTGAATCGTACATTTAAATTATAACTCCCTTTTTAACTTATCTTTGTTACATACCCTAAATCACAACAAACGGAACTGTTATTTCTTCTTTTGTAAGTCCTGAATGATTACCTTTTGTTAAAATATAATCTTCTAGCATCAATTTATCACAAACTAAAAATTTATTATTTACTACTACTGCTATATACTCCCCAAGAGATTTATCTGCATGTTCTGAGTAACTACTGCTTCCAAACAAATTTATCTTTTTTGCTTGTTCTTTTGTAAGCAATATTACATCTTGACTAAATTCTTCCATAAATTTCTCTTCAAATTCTTTAGCGCATTCATTTTTAACAAAAAAGCTTATCATTCTAGTATCTATTGATGGCAGCGCATAAAAGTATTTTGTATAATCTGTTTTTTGGTTTAAATACATCATACTTGTCATATCTACTTGCCCATGATCGGCTATTAAAATTACAGACGTTTCTTCATTTGCCACATTTTTTATTCCATTTTCAACTGCATTTATAATGTCTGATACTTCTTTGCTATCAACGCCATTTGAGTGTGATGCTTCATCAAGTCCATTTATATATATATAATTAAAAGTAGATGTTTCTCTTTCTAATATATTTTTTTTAACTTTTTCAAAACAATCTTTTATAGAATAAAATCCATATTTACTAGCCTTTTTAGAAAACATATTTGTATATTCAGAGTTTATTAAATCTCTTCTTTCATATACATTTACTTTGGTTTTAAACTGATTAAATATACTTTCAAACTTATATATTTCTTTGTTTGATATCCCCTTATCCTTTAATTTTTCTCCTGTTTTTCTCTCTTCTAATAATAAAGGGTAATAACTTAAATCATAATCTTTATTATAGTCCCACCATCCATAAATTCCATGTTGGTTTGGATATGATGCTGACATAAGACTAGTTAAAACACATGCCGTAGAAGTCGGATTTACAGTTTTTATTTTCATTTTATTATTTTGTTTTAAAATAGAATCCTCTCCAAGTCTTTTTAATTTATAATACCCAAATCCATCAAGTAAAATAAAGACCATATGCTTTTTACTTGGTATTATTTTATCTATTTGCTTCATTCCCTCTGTTTTTTTAAATTTTACTCCATTAAGTGATGCAACAGTTTTCATAACGTCAAGTACATCTACTTTTATATCATCTCTATATTTTATATACTCTTCTAATTTTCTTATATTTTCTTCTGTGTTTTGCATTATAATCCTCAACTTTCAACATTCATTTTATCATATCCATCTACATATTTAAAGATATAATCTAATAATAATGAATTAAATTACATTAAATAACAAAATTAAACATATTTATTACTTTTTAACATAAAAACCTTTTTATAACAAACTTAATTGCTATAAAAAGGTTTAATTTAAATTCTTCTACCTAGTCTTTTTATTACCTCATCGCTTCCTAAAATTTGCATTATTTGGTAAATATCTGGACTATTTTTTCTATTTGTAATTGCAGCCCTTATAATATAAGAAAAATCAGCTGTACTTCCTACATATTTTTCTTTCGATTGCTTGTATTCTTTCATATCAGTACAGAATCCTAAATCTGAGGCACACGTTTTAAGGGTCTCAAACCATTCATCTTTAGTATGATTTGGGTTATATACTTTGGAATATCTTTCTAATACTTTATTTATAAGTTCATTACTTATTTTGGAATTTTCTGTTAAGATATTTTTCAATTCAATTCCATTTTTTTCCATATCTTTTTCAAACAGATCATCAAAGAAATAGAAAAATGTTGGTATGATATCTTCCCATTTATAAATATCTTTACGAACTTTCTTTGCTCCATCTCTTTCCATTTTAAATATTTCTCTAGTATATGATAAATTTCTATTTAATATATCATATGCTTCCTTATCATATTCCTTAGCCCATTTTAATACTTTCTCCATAATCGTTTGACTATCCATTTTTGCAATAACTTCTTTTGAAATATCATTCAACTTTGGAATATCTAAAAGAGAACCAGAAGAACTCATTTTATTTATTTTAAACTTAAAATCAAAAATATCCGCATCTTTATTTTTAGATCTCCATGATTCAAAATCTGAATTTACAAGAGTCATTAAATATTCTAACATTGCCTCTTTTTCATATCCTGCTTTAATAAAATATGATACTGCAGCTTCTCTGTCTTTTCTTTTACTTAGTTTTCTTCTGCTTTCTCCATCTTTTACCATTATAAGTGGTACATGAACATATACTGGTGGCTCAAATCCCATTGCTGATGCAAGTTCTAAATGTATTGGTGTTGATGGGATCCATTCTTCTCCTCTTACAACATGTGTAGTATGCATAAAGTGATCATCTACAACATGAGCAAAGTGATATGTTGGAAGTCCATCTTTTTTTATCAATACAACATCTTGATCATTTTGAGCGAGTTCAATTTTTCCTCTTCCACCATCTATAAAAGATGTTTTATTAAGATGTGAACCATTACTTCTAAAACGTAATATGTAAGCCTCTCCATTTTTTACTCTTTCTAATGCTTCATCTATAGATATATTTCTACATTTTGCATATATTCCATAATATCCTGGTACAACTTTATTTGCTTCTTGTGATTTTCTTGTTGTATCTAACATTTCAGGAGTGCAAAAACAAGGATATGCAAGTCCTTTTTCTACTAAATGTTTTGCGCAAATTCTATATATTTCTTTTCTCTTGCTTTGTCTGTATGGGCCATAGTCTCCCTTTTCCTCCGTCTCAGAAATTACTCCCTCATCTGGCATAAGCCCAAATTTTGATAGTTCTTCTGTAAATAGTTTTACGCTACCTTCTACTTCTCTTTTTGTATCTGTGTCTTCAATTCTAAGATAATATGCACCTTCACTTTGAGTAGCCAATAACTTATTTACCAAAGTCGTAAATAAAGCCCCTGTATGTAAAAATCCAGTTGGTGATGGAGCAAATCTTGTTACACAAGCTCCGCTTTTTAAATTTCTTTCCTTGTATTTTATTTCTAACTCATCTACTGTCTCATCTACATCTGGAAAAATGTAGTGAGCAAGTTCATAACATTTTCTCTCATATTCTTTATCCATGATAAAATCTCCCTTATAACAACATACATTTTACTATATAAGTGGTAAAAAATCAACCAATATATTACTGATTGATTCTTTTTTTAGTATTTTTTAAACAAAAAAATCAACCAGACTTTTTCTGATTGATTTTCATATCTCACCTGCTCAATAAAGTTCAAACAGATTTTTCTTGGAGCGGACGTCGTAGTTATCTACAACTTTTCTCTCTTGACGATTGATACAAATATCAATCAATTTATTAAGGTATATCATAATTTTTATAAATTACAATAAATTTGTCTAAATTCAAGGAAATTTTTCGTGATTTTTTTATAAAGTTTGTAAAATATCGAATATATAGCTATTCTATATCCCCTTTAAGACGTATTCTTTTAATAATTCCATATTTTGATTATAACACCATATATACCTAATTGTTCCGATTAAAAGTTGAAAATTCTTCATTAGCAATTTTATATGCAGTAGATAAATCGTTATTTGTGCAAAGTGTAACGTGAGGTTTATAAACTCTCTTTAATCTTCTCTCTAATCTATATGATTTTAATTCTTGATCAAATATAGATTTCAAATTCATTAAATTATCTTTATTATATGGTTCTATATATAATGTTTCGTTATCAAAACCATATTGTAATACATAATCATACATTTAATGTTTCATCTCCATTTCTTATTATAGATAGATTTTCTTTCTTATATAATTTAGACAAAACTATTCTATAAACTATACTTCTAGAATAGAAATCAATAAAGTTTACTATTCCAAATACAAACAATGCAAAAGAAGTATTTATAAATAATAAACATATTAAAAATCTTATTATAACACCAATAGTAGATCCTATAAGCAATATAAATGATTTTCCTTGTGTAATACATAATGTTTTATATGTTTCATACGGATATAATCCGAATACACCAAGTGAATAGAATATAATATATGGAAAACATTTATACAATGGCAAACTACCATGAGATATTAGCAAATAGATAAATGCAAATACAAAGTTTAATATAATAATCAAAGGGAAGCATTTGTTTTTCATATTCATGCAATTATAATATTGTTCTTTATAAGTTTTACCTTCTGGAACTTTAATCATTAGAGTTGTTTGATAGGCATTTGTAATAATCTCTAAAGTTAAACATATGGAATAGCAAATAGTATGTATAACATATTTTTCAGTTCCCATATGACTTGCAACTACACCATATAATAGTAAAAATATTCTGGATAATAATCTCTCAGAAGAATATGCAAATCCATATTTAAGCACATTCTCTAAAGATCTTTTATTTGGAAATTCAAATTTTAATTTCAAGTTATACAACATATATATAATTGAAATAATCCAAGATATTATAGTTGCAACAAATAATAATGTTAAGTTTCTAGTAAATAAATATGCTAATGCATCTAATCCAACTAAAGAAATATAGTAAACAATTAAGCTTTTTCTATATAATTTTAATTGTCCTTTAAGTCTTATTATTTCAAAAATTCCATTTGCTAATCTTCCTAATACTACATAAACAATATAAAAATTTAATAATATAGATAGCATATCTTTTTGCATATTACTCAATTCAAATATATTTACTATCAAATTTTTACAACTAAAAACTATAATTCCCATTAATATTCCAAATATAATATTAAACCATAAATATTGCCATTCATTTTTCCTTGTTGTTCTATAAGTATATATACCTATTTCACCAAAAGATTTAAAAATTGAATCTATTAATAAAAAACTTCCAGTTACTACTATAGCATCAATACTAATTAAATTGTTAAATGCTGAGTCAATACTATCTGCTATACTCATAAATATAAAACTTATAAGAATTGATATAAATTCTTTCATCTCTTTATCACCTTTTGTTTATAATTCAACAAGATTATACTATAAGCAACAAAAAAATACTATATTAATATTGAATTTTAATCATATTATTCTAACTCTGATAATCTAATCTTTTTAGTTAAATTTGAAATATACACATCATTCAAATAATTAAAAACTAAAAAAGTAATATTCTTGATAATTACTCTATGTGGCTCAATATATAATTCTAGTTCTTGCTTAATTATCTTAACCATAAAAAAATCCTCCTTTCTGTTGGAAGATTTTTTCACAAACAAAAAAATCAACCATTTTACTGATTGATTTTCATATCCACCTGTTCTATATAAAGTTCGAACAGATACGTCGTTGGAGGCGCCACCCGGATTTGAACCGGGGATCAGGCTTTTGCAGAGCCGTGCCTTACCACTTGGCTATAGCGCCATTAATACATTATATTAAATGCTTTAAAAATTATTACACTTAATTACAAATGGAGCGGGAGACGGGGCTCAAACCCGCGACCTCCGCCTTGGCAAGGCGGCGCTCTATCAACTGAGCTACTCCCGCATATTTGGTGGTCAGAGACAGAATCGAACTGCCGACACGGGGATTTTCAGTCCCCTGCTCTACCGACTGAGCTATCTGACCAGCTTAAAAAATATAAAAAAAAATTGGCGACCTGAATGGGGCTCGAACCCACGACCTCTAGCGTGACAGGCTAGCGTTCTAACCAGCTGAACTACCAGGCCAAAAAATAAGTGGTGGGCACTATAGGGCTCGAACCTATGACCTCCTGCTTGTAAGGCAGATGCTCTCCCAGCTGAGCTAAGCGCCCACTTATCTGTTGACAGATATTATTATAACTTATAATATTTAGTTTGTCAACAGTTTTTTTGCTTTTTTTTATTTTTTTAAAATAGTTGTTATTTTAAACTAAAAATTTTGTTATCAAAAGCTTTTCTTTCTGTTTTATAATTATTTAAAAATTCATAAACGTCTTTGCTTTTTATAACTTTGCAAATTAAATTTCCTTGAACAAAGTCAACTCCATTTCTTATGGCATATTCAAGTTCTCTATCTTCATCAACACAAATCACAATAACTTTATACTCCAAGTCTTTTGCTAATACTATTATATCTTTTAATATTTCCTTACCTATTTGACTATCTTTTGAAACATATTTTGAAACTAATTTTATTTTATCTATAGGTAAAGTTTTAATAAGAGTTATTGCTTCGTGTTTTACTTGAAGATTATTTATAATAATATTTGCTCCGGAATTTTTTAAAGATTCAAACATATATTTATACTCTGTTATATTTTTGATATCTATATCATCTGTAAGTTCAATTTCTATTTCTCCATTTGATATATTATACTTTTCTAATATATCACACAAATTTTTTACGAAATTTTTCCTTTTCATATGAGAATTTGATATATTAACTGCAATAGACAGACCATCTATTAACTTTGCCTCTTTAATTTCATTTAGCTTCTCACAAGCCATTTTTAGGACATATTCATCAAGTTTAATCATAAGTGACATTTCTTCTGCTTGTTTTATAAAGTACTCTGATGGAATTTCGCCAAGTACAGGATGATTCCAATACAAAAGTGCTTCAAGAGACATTTTATTTTTTTCCTTTAAAGATATTCTAGGTTGAAAATTTATACCAAATTGCTTGTTTTCAAAAGCTATCTTTAATTCTCTCTCCATTTTTGTTCTATTTTCTAGTTTAGCTTTTAAAACTTTATTATGGAAATAGTAATCATTTTTTCCATGCTCTTTTATATAATACATTGCATCGTCTGCATATGTTATAAGATCTTTTTTGGAAGTAGAATCTTCAGGAAATACTGAAACCCCAAGGCTATATTCAAGAGATATATTAGCATTATCAATCACAAATGGCACATTCAATTCTTCTCTTAGGTGATCTAATATATTTGTAATATCTTCTGTTGTTTTTATATCAGTAATAACAATACTAAATTCATCTCCGCCAAGTCTGTATGAACATGCATTTTTAGGCAGTTTTTGCAAAAATGTATCACTTAATTTTATCAAAAGTTCGTCCCCAGCATCATGTCCCATAGTATCATTAATTTGTTTGAATCCATCTAAGTCTAAAAAGCATATTGCAAATTTTTTTCCTTTTTTTATTAGCTTATCTAAGTCTAACATAAAAAGATGTCTGTTTTTACCACCTGTAAGTGGATCCGTATAAGCCTGTTTTTCAATACTTTTTTTATTAGATTTTCCTTGATTTATAACATTATTTACTACTATACCACCAATTATTAGTCCTAAAACAAAAAGTAGTAACGCTATAAGTATGTTCATACTTTCACCTCTTAGTTTATCATTTGTTTATAAAAACATTTTTAATGCTTTTTTACAGCAAGTAACTTCAAGTGGAAATTTAAGTCCAGATTCACCATCAACATCTGGATTATCGCACTTTCCCTTTACTTTATATATTTTTATACTTTTTTCTTTCAAATATATAACATTCTTATCTTCAAGATATGTTCTAGATAATATTTTACCTGCAAGTAGACTGGCTTCTGAAAACTTGCATTTTTTTATTATTACAATATCGAACTTTCCATCTTGAATACTAGCTTTACTCTCTGTTAGGTCAAATCCACCTACTCCACTGCCATTAAATATCAGAAATAGGGTTATAGGCTCTATTATACTTTGAGTTTCAGTTTCTATTCTTACACTAAACGGTCTAAAAGAAAATGCTTGCTTTGCACCAGTAACAAAATATGATAACTTTCCTATCACATTTTTAAGTTTAGCATCCGTTTTTTGCGGAGCATTAGTAAATAGCCCTGCGGAACAGATATTTACAAAGTACTTATCATTTGCCTTACCTACGTCAACTGATTGAATATTACCAGCAAGAATTTTTTCAATACACTCTGAAAAATTATTTGGCATTTTAAGATGTCTTGCAAAATCGTTAGAAGTACCTGCTGGAATTACACCAAGTGGCACATTGATGTTATTTTTCATAATAACATTAACTACCCTATTTACAGTTCCATCTCCACCTGCAACTACAATTCCATATACCCCTTCTTTTTCAGAATCTTTTAAATACTCATATAAATTTGTATTCTTATCAATTCTAAATACGGATACATCGCAATTGTTTTCCATAAATTTTTCAATTATAACATCTAAAAAATATTTAAATTTACTTTGACCTGCTCCAGAATTATATATAAGTTTTATCTTTTTCATTACCTTCTCCTAATGCTACATACATATTAAATTATATTACAATAATCAAAATAATACAATATTTACGTCCCATTTTTTTACAATAGAACCTATTTAGATCAAAAAAGAAAGGATTAGTATCCACTCCCCCTTTCTTTTTATATTAAATTATTTTTCACTAACAAATGTATTTACTAAATCATAATAATCATTTTCTTTGTCTGGCCCTTCTATAGATATATAATGTACTTTTCCACTATCATCTTTAAATATCCAACATTTTAGCCATTTATTTTCATTTTTATAAAACCCTTCCACATAATTTGCAAGATATTTATTACTTGTTACAGATTCATAAGATCTATTAATTTGTTCTACTCCTTTTTCTTTCATCAAGCTTTCTACATTTCTACTATAAAGATAAGGTGTAATAGATGTATCAGAAGGTGAATAAATAGTTACAATCCAAGACGTATTACTATACTGTATTGTAGAATTTCCATCTACATCTACAAATTTAGCAAAATCATTTGGAACTTTTATATATCCATATGAATCACTTCCTACATATTTATAACCCGTACTATATTTTGAGTTTATTTCATTATTTAAATTATTATTATAGTAATTATTTTTGTCATTTTCTAATGAATTAGTTAAATCTTCATTTATTTTATTAATAGATTTCTCTAAAGGAAAAGACTCTACTGCAAAGTAATGTACCGAAAGAACCATTAAAAAAATTATTAAAATAGATACCAAAATTGATACTATGCTAAGTATTATTCCAGCGCATATTCTTTTTTTCTTTGCTGAATATATTATACCTAAAGTAAGTGAAATAACTGCAAAAGGCAAAATAAATAAATTAATCAAAAAACTTAATACTAATGATATAATACCAAACACCAGTGATGCTACTTTAAACCCTTTCATATCATCTTTTTTATTTTCTTGCGTACTACTTATGTTGTTAACATTATAAGTCTGAGATTTTGGTTCATTTATAGGATTATTATTTGTATTTTCGATATTTCCTACACTTTGATTCTCAAGTACTATTTTTGTTCCACAATTTCCACAAAAGGCTTCATTTCCACTCAATTCTTTTCCACAGTTTTTACAAAACATAATATCCCTCCACAAAAATTTTAGCATATTTTGTAATATTATTCAATTACTGATGGTAAACTTTTTAAACTTTCTTTTACATAATAAACATCTGATAAATATTTTTCTTTTTTATTACCACATTTTTGAAGGGTTTCTGCACCTTTTCCAAGTACTAATACAATAGAATCTTTGCCAGCTTCCTCTATTGCTTTTTTGATTGCTTCTCCTCTATCTTCTATAATCTCATAAGGGGTATTTTTTATATTGCAAGCCATGCTCTTGCAAATATCTTCTATCCTTTCACTTCCAGGGTCATCAGCTGTTAAATATATTTTATCACTATAACTATCTGCTACAGTTGGTAGATCCACTCTTCTATTTAACGCTTTATTTCCAGGACATCCAAATACTGATACAATTTTCCTACTTTTATATTCCTGTTTTACTGACTCAAATACTTTCTCAAAACTTAGCTTATTATGCGCATAGTCAACAAGTGCTATAACGCTATCATCTTTGGAACTATATATTTCCATTCTTCCCTCTGCTTTTGCCATTTTAAGTCCTGAATATATAAATCTCTCATCAACGTTTAGAGAATACGCAACTGATATAGCTGCAAGAGCATTTTCAACATTGAATATTCCCGGCATATTTAAAATATACTCTCTTTGTCTACCAGCTATAACAACTTCAAATTTGGTTGAGTTTCCAACTTTAATTATATTTTTAGCATATACTGTAGCATTGCCATTTTTAGTTGAAAACGTAATAACTTTTTTACAATATTGTTCTGCAGTGCTAAGTATTCTATCACTAAAATCAGCATCAAGATTTATGCAAGCTATTTTAGTGTTCTTAAATATTTCCAATTTTGATGAAAAATAATCCTCAAAATCCGAATGTTCTACACTACTTATGTGGTCCTCAGATATATTTAAAAATACTCCAACATTAAAATCAATTCCATATGTTCTATCGTATTTTAATGCTTGAGAGGATACTTCCATAACGACATTTTTTATTCCACTGTTAACCATATTGTAAAATCTTTCATTAATTTCTATAGATTCTGGTGTTGTAAGAAGTGAATATTCATTACTTTTACCGTCATATGTTTTTATAGAAGAAAGTATCCCTGTATCTTTTTGTACATTTTCCCTTGCCATTTCGTCCAAAATGTACTTAATATAATATGCTGTTGTGGATTTCCCCTTAGTACCAGTAATACCAATTATATTTAACTTTTCTCTTGAATCACTATAATATAAATTAGAAACTACAGCCATTGCACGTCTTATATTGCTTACCAAAATGCAGGGTACATTTTCATTATATTTTTTCTCGCTCATATATAAAATAGCACCTTTTGCTATTGCAGAATTTAAATATTCTTCTTTAAATGAATTTCCTTTACATATGAATAAAGATTCTTTTTTTACATCTTGAGAATTGCAAGATAGTCCATATATTTTTTTATTAACTATTTCCAAAAGTTCATTTTCATTTAAAACTAAATTTTCTTCTTTTAATCTACTTATATAATCACCTATTTTAAATTTCATATTCTTCTCCCTTATAAATATATATTTATTTCAATGAGAATTATACAATATTATTAAAGTAAATTCAAGCAAAAAAAAGACAAGATATAGTTTAAAACTATACCTTATCCTTTTCATTAATCAACCTTCATACTCAGAGTCACCAAACGCAAGTATCAAGGTGAATATAAAATTAAAGAATATCAAGCCTAAAGCAAAACCTACTCCCTTACCAAATTTTCCTGCAAGTTTTGCATTCATTACTATTGAAAGTATTGGTGCTGACACAAAATTTACAAATGGTATAAGATTGAGTAAAATAAGCCATGGACTCATATCACAAATCTGGAACATTACTACCAAATTATAGATTGGAATTATTGAAGCCCAACCTGGCTTTCCGGCTTTTTTAAATATTCTCCAAAGTGCTACAATTGATACAATTGTAATACAAAGAGAAACTATTATATACATCACCATAGGAATGGTAATTGTACCTGTACCCCCTGTAGCAGATGCCGTTACATAAAAAGATTCCGTACCATAATCGTACATTTTATAATCCTCCTTTAATTATAATAGAGAACAAATTTATTGTTTAAAGTAAATTATAGCACATTATATAATTATTTTCAACAAAAAAAGATAAGATACATTTTGATTCTAATCTAAATGTTCTTATCTTTTTAATTATTTAACCTTGATACTCTGAGTCTCCAAATGCAAGAATTAATGTAAATATGAAGTTTAAGAATATTAAACCTACAGCAAATCCTCCACCCTTGCCAAATTTTTTAGCTAAATTTACATTTATTAATATTGAAAGTATTGGTGCTGTAACAAAATTTACAAATGGTATAATCGCAAGTAAAAGTAACCATGGATTCATTCCGCAAATTTGAAACATCACTACTGCATTATAAATTGGAATTATTGAAGCCCAACCTGGCTTGCCAGCTTTCTTAAAAATTTTCCACATTGCTACAATAGCTATAATTCCCAAAATTAAAGATATTATTGTAGAAACCATAATAGGAACTGTAGCCATAGTTGACACATCTGCAGCTGATGGTGACATATCATAAAGTTCTATCATATCATCATAACTGTACATAACAAACCTCCTATAAAATTAGAGAATCCTTAATTCCCTTAACTAAAAGTATATTATATTACTTTTTATTTTTCAATATTTTTCCACATTCTTTTCACAATTCTATCAAAAAAGAAGAAGAGTCACCGAATCTTCTCCTTTTTATACTAATATTAATGATATTACTTTACAATTTTATCAACATCTATGTCCATAAGTATTGGTAATATCATTGGTTGACGTTTTGTTTTAGAGTAAACATAATGAGATATTTGTTCTCTAACATTGTTTTTTATAGATGACCATTCTCTTATATTTTCTCTATCACATTTTTCTAGTTCTTCTTTTGCTACTTCTTTTATTTCATCCATAAGAAGTTCATTTTCTCTAACATATACAAATCCACGAGTAACTATATCAGGACCAGATACCACTTTTGCTGTCCTTCTATCAAGTGCTATTACAACTATAATCATTCCATTTTCAGAAAGTGATTGTCTATCACGTAAAACTATATTTCCTACGTCACCAACACCTAGACCATCTACAAGAACAATACCAGATGGAACTTGTGTTGTCATTTTAGCAGAGTCATTACTTAATTCAAGAGTTCTGCCATTTTCCATTATAAAGACATTTTCTTTAGGTGTACCTACAGATACAGCAAGTTCTCCATGTTGTTTTAAAAATCTATATTCACCATGAACTGGCATGAAAAATTTTGGTTTAACTAAAGATAACATTAATTTTAATTCTTCTTGACAAGCATGACCTGATACGTGTACATCTGCAAGTTGATTATATATTACTTCTGCTCCAAGTTTCTCAAGTTCATCTATAACACGGCCAACTGATTTTTCATTTCCTGGAATTGGAGAACTTGAAAGTATAATAAGATCATCTGCAGTTACTGTTACTTTTTTATGCTCTCCCATTGACATACGAGAAAGTGCAGCCATAGGTTCACCTTGAGATCCTGTAGTTATTATAACTATTTGTTCAGGATTATATATACCAATTTTATCAATGTCTATTAAAGTTCCCTCCGGTGCATCTATATACCCAAGCTCTGTTCCAACACTTATTACATTTAACATACTACGTCCTACAACAGCAACCTTCCTACCATATTTAACAGCAGAATTTATTATTTGTTGCATTCTGTGAATATTAGATGCAAATGTTGCAACTATTATTCTTTTGTTACAATTCATAAATATTTTATCAAATTCACGTCCAACACTACGTTCTGACATCGTGTGTCCAGGTCTTTGAACATTGGTACTATCTGACATAAGTAAAAGTACACCTTTATTACCAATTTCAGCAATTCTTTGTAAATCCATTGGTTTACCGTCAATTGGTGTATAATCTACTTTAAAGTCTCCAGTATGGAATACTGTTCCAACTGGTGTAGTTATAGCCATAGCTACAGAGTCAGCTATAGAATGTGTTACTCTTATAAATTCAACTTTAAAGTTCTTGCCAACTTGTATTTTATCTCCAGGTTCTATACATTTTAATTTAGTTGAATCAACTAAATTATGTTCAGTTAATTTATTTTTTATTAAACCTAAAGTTAATTTTGTTCCATATACAGGAACGTTAATTTTCTTCAAAAGGTAAGGAACACTTCCTATATGATCTTCATGTCCATGTGTTATAAGTAATGCTCTTACTTTTTCTTTATTTTTTTCTAAATATGTAATGTCCGGTATTACAAGATCTACTCCTAGCATATCATCTTCAGGAAACGCAAGACCTGAATCGACAACTACTATTTCATTTTCATATTCAAAAGCTGTTATATTCTTTCCTATCTCGTTCATTCCACCGAGAGGAATAACTTTTAATTTAGATTTTGCAAAAGTTCCGAATTTATTAGAGGCTCTTGCCTTAGATTTTAACTTATTATTTGTTGAGTCATTTTCTGACTCAACATTTAAGATTTCTATTTTATCTTTAGTTTTATCATTCATTTTTTTTCTTACATCTTTTTTAAGATTATTTTTTCTTCCAAAAACTTTTTTTGTATTGGATTTTAATTTATTTTCATTTAATTCTTTTTTCTCCATAATTTCCTTCTTTCTTAAAATTTTGCGTTTATAACTATTATTAAATTTTCAATCTACTAATTCCGAACAAACTATATATTATAAAAATAAAAAACCGAACAATTAAACAGAAACTTTTTTTCTGCTAAAATCAATATTATAATTATACTATATTTCTACAATAAAGTCAATGTTTGTTTTTTGTAGAAAAATGTGTTATAATGTAGAAAAAGAATTTTTGTCTATTCAAAATTTAGAAAGGCGGTAAATCATGAAACTTAAATTTCGGGTGCTGACCAAAGAACAAAATTGGGCATTGGTACACAAATATGCCGATACAAACGCTTCTATGGAGCTTGTTGCAAAACTTTTTAGTATATCTACTTCACAGGTTAGAAAGACACTTCACATTGCAATTTTAGAAAACAAAGTTGATGATTCACTTGCTCTAAAAATTGCAAAAAAGGCATCAAAAAAGAGTTCTAAGGTTAATTTCTTGCTTAATGGAAAAGGAGCTAGGATCTCGCGGTATTATAAGGCACTCCTCTTAGATAGGATCTTATACAAGAAAATTTCCGAAGAAATATCTAATTTACAGGTAATCATTTTAAATAACTTGTGGAATAGAATTTTACAAGCAAATTTTGCATATGGCACCTATGAAGATTTTATCTCCTCATCCGATGAAGAAGATTATCAACTTCCTGAAATTGATGAACTCACAACTGAGTTCAAAAAACTCAAGAAAAATGATTTTTCCTCAAATATCGACCTTATGCTCCTGGCAGAAGAAATAGCTGGTCTCAGAAAAAAGTACGCATAACGTATGAAACAGAACTAAATTAATAATTTAGTTCTGTTTTTGTTGATTTTAATAGTAAGCTATAGTATAATTAGTGAAAACATTTTTTAATTTCACATAATTATTGTGAATTGTTTTCTTATTTTGAAAGGAGTTTTTTATATGGAAAGAAAATACAGTACAAACTGTATAGCACCTTATCGCTACTTACGTACAAAACTGGAAATTAATGTAATTAACCAGTACTCAACTGCTATGACAATGGATGACATTGCAAAAAAATACAAAATTACTACAAGTGATGTTCGTCATATTCTTTACAGAGCAATTTTAACTGTTAAATCATCCTCATGGGCAAAAAACATTTGGAGCAAATTATCAAAAGAAGAGAGTCTGCACTCATGTACTGACGAGCAAGTTGAGTATCCTTACTATTTATTAACTCAGGTAAGACCTGAATATATTAAGGCCTGCAGGAATTTTGACAGAGAAAAGTTACACACTCTTGAAGATGCGAAAAAACATTATGATCGTTATAGTAAAGAAATACCTAACCTTGAGAGTTATTGCAAAACAAATGACGCTACTAAGTGCCCTCAAGATTTCTCGTTCTTAGTTGATAATTTCCAAAAAATAAAGGAAATTGAGAGCAATTTTATTTTCTGATATTAGGCCCCTAGTGGGCCTAATTATTCACTCAATTTTAGAATTTAGGGAAAAATAACGACAATAGGAGGAAAAAATGGCACCAAATACTAATTCTGGGTTTGTTACACCTAGTGCTTGGAAATCATGCCGGCACGAATTAACAGATAAGGAAAAGCACATAATATCACTACTTGAAAATGATACTATCAGTAATATTGCTACAAATCTTAACATCCCACTAAAAGAAGTGCTACATGCAATATTTATCGCCATAATATCGGTTGATGATTATAGCGAAGCTGCCAAAATAGCCAAATTAGCTCAAGAATCCTACCCACTAAAATATAAAAAGAATGTAGACTACTACTCTTATGTGTTATTTCAAAAGCGCGTACAATACATCAGCATGTGCAACAAATTTGAAAAGAACAAGTTAGATGAATTATACCTCTTAAGAGATTCTTCAAGAATAAGATTTTTACTATTCGTACATGCTTTTACAAATAATGACTTCTCATCCTGTGAAGATAAACTCAAATATCTTGACTTTGAATTTAAAAAAATAAGATCTTTTGAAAATACATTTAAGTATATATAAAAAATAACCTACGCCAAATCAGCGTAGGTTATTTTTTTTAAAACTTTCTTTATAACATTTTCTGCATAATGATATATAAGATTCATTTCCACCTATCAATATTTTTTCTCCTTTATTTACAGGCTTTCCATCTAATAGTCTCATATTATAAGTTGCTTTTTTGCCACATTTACATATAGTTTTTATTTCTTCTATTTTATCCGCAATAGCTAGTAATTCTTTTGATCCTTCAAATAATTCTCCTCTAAAATCAGTTCTCAGTCCATAACATATAACTGGAACATTTAGATAATCTACTATATCTCCAATTTGTGATACTTGTTCTTTTGTTAAAAACTGTGATTCATCTATTAATATACAATCTGGTTTATATTCCAATGCTTTTACACTATCTAAAATATTCGTATCCTTAGAAAACACTATTGCTTCCTTATTTATACCAATTCTTGTAGTTATTATACCTGTTCCATACCTTGTATCTATCGCTGCTGTGTATAAAACTACTTTACCATCTCTTTCTTCATAATTATAAGCAACTTTCAATAGGTCAATACTTTTTCCAGAGCCCATTGCACCATATCTAAAATATAACTTTGCCATATTTCCTCCTTTGAGTACTACTTTTTAAGATAAACTGTTTGTGTTGGATATGCTAATTCTATCTTTTCTTTATTTACTACATTTAAAACTGTATAATTTATTTTTTCTTTCATATCCAGAAATTCTTCATAATTTTTTGCTTTAACAAATGTATAACAATATAGATTTATACAATCCCCTTTTAATTGCTCTACATGTATACTAACATCTTCTTCCCTTCCACTTATCGCAGTTGTAATTTCAAATTTTAGAGTTTCAACAAATTTATTTAATTTTATAAGTGGTGTTTCTAATGTAACCCCAATGTCAAATTCATATCTTCTTACTCCACCTGTTCTTGCCCAATTTAAAATATATGATTCAGCAGCCTTTGAACTTGGTATTGATACTACCGACTTATCATTTGTCCTTATAACTACACTTCTAAATGTAACATCTTCAACAGTTCCTTTAAAATTATCTATTTCAATAAAATCCCCTATTTCAAAAGGCTTTTCTGTTATTATTACAAAGCTACCAATCAAACTTTTTACAACATCTTGTGCAGCGAGAGCAATTACAGCACTTCCAATTCCAAGTCCTGCAACAAGACCATTCAAATCATACCCTAACTCATAAATTATCAAAAATCCTGCTATTACATAAATTATGCACGCAATTATTTTTTCAAAAAAACCTGCAAAACTTTTTCCGTTACCATATTTAACAGTTTTTAAGTATTTAAATTTTTGCTTTGATGTCAAAATTTTAACGAACACTTTAGCAACAAACAATATGCAAATAATTTTAAATATTTTGGCTATTATCAGATGTACTTCAGCAGAAAAATTTAATAAAAAAGTCGACAAAAATACTCCTAAAATATAAAAGAATGCATTAAGAGTTTTGTACATCAAATTCTTACTGGCTTTTTGATTTTCCTTTGTTATACTTTGTATAATCTTTATTATAATTCTCGAAAATATTGGAGATAATATTAAAAATACTAATATTACAGTAAAAAAGCTGATTAATACAGTTACATCATAATTAAATAATAATTTTATACTCTCTATGATATTTCCTACAAATTCCATAACATCACCTCTTATTTAGTATATTTTATCATTTATATTTATTTATATCAAGAAAGAAAAAGAATCTCATAAAATTAAATGAGATTCTTTTTTATAAAATTTAATATTCTATTCCGTCTTCTATTTCTTTTTGTTCTTTACCTATTTCCTGTAGATTTTGCTCAGCTTCATTAAGTTTTTTATTGATAACTTCGTTATATCCTGCAATATCTTCCGCTGTTAATTTTATACCAATATCTTCTAATTGCTCTGTTGATTTAATACCTCTATCTTTCATTAGCATTTCAAGTGATAAAGATGCTACAAATGGTGAAACTCTATATCTATCTCTTGCTTCTCTTGTAACATATTTTGATTGTAATCCATATGAGCCTACTCCATTATCTACCAATTTTTTTGCTTCATCTGTTAGATTTTCATATGATTCTTCTAAAGCTGCTTTACTTGCTTTAACCTGTGCTTCTTCTCCTTTAAGTCTATTATCTGAAATAGAACATACAGATTTACTTCTGCTTTGAACATATTCATGCATATCAGAATGACCATATGTTAAAAATTCTTCCATAGAATCATTTGATTTTCTATCCCTATTAAGATCATTTTGAGCTAAAAATATATATTTACCATAAGTTGGTGACTTCATTAGTTTAAATTTATGTTCATCTTCATTTATCATTTTTAATTTAGTATCAAATGCTGCTACGTCATGTTCTAATTTATCTCTTTGAATTTGTTCTTTTTTCGTTTTTCCTGTTATTTTACCTATGAGCCTCGTAAATGCATTAGTTTTAGCTGGTAATTGAAATTTCCTTAAGTTCTCTTGCGCTTCTTTTTTATCATGTCTTAAAGTTCCAACTTCTCTAATTAATTTTTCTACATCAAAACATGTACTATCAGGATTACTTAACATTTCATCAAAATCTTTTATTTCTTGATTTTCTTTTTCTGCTTCTCTTAGAGATTTTTCATCACCTTTGGCTGCAGCTAGTAATTTGTCATGTCCTTCCAATTCTTTTATTAATTCTGGATCTCTAATTAATTTTAAGAATCCATCAATTGCTTCTGGATTTGGAACGTACCCTTTCATAAGACTTGTACTATCTTTATCCTCTACTCTAGTAAATAATGGATTATTGCCATAGTATTCCATATCCATGTATCCATTTGCCATATTAGTCGCACATATATCAATTAATCTATTATACTCTTCCTTATCGTTTTGAGTTAATACTTCACCTATAAATTTTTCTGGATCATCTAACTTAGTAGAAAGTTTTTCTAATCTTTCAATAGAACTTTTTAATGCATCTATTTTTTGTTGAATAATAGGTTTGTCATTATATTCAAACTCGAATTTAGCAGCATCATAGTTTTTTCTTTCATTTTTTTGAGCCTCTTCATATAAAGAATCTAATACTCCATCTTCTTTTGCTTTTTCCTCATGTTCAGGGTAATCTAATTTTCCTTCATTTTCCTCAATATTCTTAGAAATTTCCTCAATCTTGGCTCTTATTGAATCTTGTGCATCAGCAATTTTTGATTTCAAATCTTCATTGCCTAGAACAGATTGTTCTATAATTTGCTGTTGAGCATGCAATTTTAAAAAACTTAGTGTATCTTTTAATGTTTTAAGATCATCATCAGCAAGATTTAAATTTTCAAAATTATCTAATATATATTGCACATTTGCTCTATAATCAATTTTCCCCATTTTTCTCCTCCTTGTTTTTTATAAGTTTTTGAATAGTTTCTATATTGGCTAAAACTTCAAATAAGTTTTCTTCATTATTTTTCATACCAATTCCTCCTAATGATAATTTTATTATACTATATTTCAAAAAAATAAAACAATGTTTAAATACATTTCATTATATTTTTATATTTTTTTAATATTTTTGTAATTTTTTTGAAAAAAAGTGAAATTTTAATAATACAATAAAAATAATTAAAAAAGAAAGAGCCACTAGTGACTCTTTCAAAATAAAAATATTATTTAATTCACAATTATTTTAAATTAAAGAAAACATCTTTTCCATTAAATTCAGAAACTGAACCAAGTTCTTCTTCAATTCTTAATAATTGATTATATTTACATACTCTATCTGTTCTTGATGGAGCACCTGTTTTAATTTGACCAGCATTTAAACCAACAACAAGATCTGCTATTGTTGTATCTTCTGTCTCACCAGAACGATGTGAAACAATTGCTGTATAACCAGCTCTATTAGCCATCTTGATAGCATCTAGAGTTTCAGTTAATGTACCGATTTGGTTAACTTTTATAAGTATTGCATTTGCAACTCCCATATCAATACCTTTTTTAAGTCTCTTTGTATTTGTAACAAATAGATCATCACCAACAAGTTGAATTTTATTACCAAGTCTTTCAGTAAGTTTTTTCCAACCTTCCCAGTCTTCTTCAGCAAGACCATCTTCAAGTGATATAATTGGATATTTAGAAACTAAATCTTCCCAATATGCAATCATTTCATCACAAGTAAACATCTTATCTGATTTCCAGAAGTAATAGCATCCTTCCCTTCCTTTTTTCTTTGCTTCATCATACATTTCTGTTGCAGCAGCATCAATTGCTATTTTAAAATCTTCTCCTGGTTTAAATCCAGCTTTTTTAATTGCCTCAACAATAACTTGAAGTGCTTCTTCGTCTTCTTTTAAGTTTGGAGCAAATCCACCTTCATCACCAACAGATGTTGCAAGACCTTTTTCTTTTAAAACAGATTTTAAGTTATGGAAAACTTCAGCACACATTCTTAAGCATTCTCTAAAACTTGTAGCACCAACTGGCATGATCATAAATTCTTGAATATTTACACTATTATCTGCGTGTTTTCCTCCATTTAATATATTCATCATTGGAACAGGAAGCTCTTTTGCATTAATTCCGCCAAAGTAATTATATAGACTTACACCTAAAGCTTCAGCAGCAGCACGAGCTACAGCCATAGAAACGCCAAGTATTGCATTTGCTCCTAATTTTCCTTTATTTTCAGTACCATCAAGAGCTATCATAGCTTCATCTATTGCAACTTGATCTAAGGCATTCATTCCTTCAATTTCTGGTGCTATAATATCGTTTACATTATTTACTGCATTTAGAGTTCCTTTTCCAAGGTATCTAGATTTATCACCATCACGAAGTTCAACAGCTTCAAAAGCACCTGTTGATGCTCCAGAAGGTACAGCTGCACGTCCAACAAATCCTCCTTCTACTTCTGCTTCAACTTCAACAGTTGGATTTCCACGAGAATCTAATATTTCTCTTGCATAAATAGATAAAATTTCTAAATATTGTTTCATAATAATTCCTCCTATACTTTAAAAATTTTAAATCTTATATTAACTACTAGCATAAAATATATGTTGTAGAAAATAGCTATTGTTTTTTTATATCTTTTTTTAATTGATCTTTAAAAGTTCTAAATATTCTGTTTTGTTCTTCTTCATTTATTCTCTCAATTGCTCTTTTTTCTCTTTCATTTGACTTTTCTTGTAATGTCATAAGAACATCTTGTTTTGCCTCGATACTTTTTTTCTTTCTTTTTAGCTCTTCTAATCTATCACTATCTTGTTCTACTTCCATAGAACCGCTTAACAATATATTATAT